>MDSZ01256149.1_pt1 | contig 41708 bp, 42 predicted proteins | sample 811201 | NCBI WGS metagenome assembly MDSZ01 (sample SAMN05326647, study PRJNA326480) | marine metagenome | isolation source: seawater | place: Indian Ocean: North | collected 2010 | reverse complement strand
CAAGAGGATGGCCTATGGCTACCGGGATAACGACTACTTCTTCCTGAAGATAAAAGCAGCGTTTCCCGGTAAAGCGCGATGAACCTTTTTTTTGTCCGGCCGCCCGGCGGGTGGCCGGGCTCACCCGCCGTTCAGGATCCAGCGCGCTGCCTTTTCCGCGATCATCAGGGTCGGGGCGTTGGTGTTGCCGCTGGTGATGGTGGGCATGATGCCGGCGTCCACCACCCGCAGCCCGGTCACGCCGCGCACGCGCAGGTGCGGATCGACCACCGCCAGGGGATCCTCGGCCCGGCCCATGCGGGTGGTGCCCACCGGGTGGAAAATGGTGGTGCCAATATCGCCCGCCAGCCGGGCCAGTTCCTCGTCGGTCTGATACTGGGGGCCGGGCTTGTATTCCTCCGGCTGGTAGCGGGCAAAAGCGGGCTGCCCGGCAATGCGCCGGGTTACCCGCAGTGAGTCCGCCGCCACCTTGCGGTCTTCCTCGGTGCTCAGGTAGTTCGGGGCAATGGCTGGGGCTTGGTGTGGGTCGGCGCTGCGAATGCGCACGGTGCCGCGGCTGGTGGGGTTGAGGTTGCAGACGCTGGCGGTGATCGCCGGAAAGGTGTGCAGGGGCTGGCCGAAGGCGTCCAGGCTCAGGGGCTGCACGTGGTACTCGATGTTGGCGTGGGCATAGTCCTCGGAGCTGCGGGTGAACAGGCACAGCTGGGACGGCGCCATGCTCATCGGCCCGGACCGGGTCAGCAGGTATTCGAGCCCGATGCGGGCTTTGCCCAGCAGCGAGTTGGCCATGGTGTTGAGCGTGGTGGCCCCCTTGACCTTGTAGACCGAGCGGATTTGCAGGTGATCTTGCAGGTTCTCGCCGACCCCGGGCAGGTTCACCCGTACCGGAATGCCGTGGGCCTGCAGCAGCTCGGCGGGCCCGATGCCCGACAACTGCAGCAGCTGTGGCGAGCCGATGGCGCCGGCGGACAGGATCACCTCGCGCCGGGCCCGGGCAAGGATTTCGCCCTGGCCCGGGCGTGCCACCCGGACCCCGGTGCAGCGGGGGGTGTCACCGGCGCTATCCAGTGCCAGCCCCAACACCTGACTGGAGTGCCAGAGGGTCAGGTTCGGACGTTTCGCCGCCGGACGCAGGAAGGCCTTTGAGGTGTTCCAGCGCCAGCCTGCCCGCTGGTTGACCTCGAAGAAGTCGACCCCCTCGTTGTTGCCCCGGTTGAAGTCCCGGGTGCGGGGCACCCCGGCCTGCACCGCCGCTTCGGCGAAATCCTCCAGCACCTGCCAGCGCAGACGCTGGCGCTCCACCCGCCACTCGCCGCCGTGACCGTGATACAGGCGGTGCTGGGGATCGGCGTCGCCGCCGTCGTCCAGCCGGTAATGGTCTTCGTGGCGCATGAAGTCCGGCAGGCAGTTGTCCCAGCGCCAATCCGGCTCGCCGGTGACCTCCGCCCAGTGGTCGTAGTCCCGCGCCTGGCCACGGATGTACAGCATGCCGTTGATGCTGGAGCAGCCCCCCAGCGTCTTGCCGCGGGGGTAGATCAGCGAACGGCCGTTCAGGCCGGGGTCCGGCTCGGTGCGAAAGCGCCAGTCGGTGCGGGGGTTGTCGATGCAGTACAGGTAGCCGACCGGAATGTGGATCCAGTGGTAGGTATCCCGGCCACCGGCTTCGATCAGCAGCACCCGGAGCGCCGGGTCGGCGCTGAGCCGGTTGGCCAGCAGGCAGCCGGCTGAGCCGGCACCGACGATGATGTAATCGAATGTTGGCGCGTGTCCCTGGTGCTTGTTGTTGTCGGACATGGCGGTCTCCTTGGATGAACGGGGCTATTTGGCCGTGGGCATGACGAATTCGGCGCCTGCGGCGATGCTGTCGGACCAGCGCTGCATGATCGACTTCTGTCGGGTATAGAAGCGTACGCCTTCCTCACCGTAGGCGTGCATATCCCCAAACAGGGAGCGCTTCCAGCCGCCGAAGCCGTGCCAGGCCATGGGCACCGGAATCGGCACGTTGATGCCGACCATGCCCACCTGAATACGACGGCCGAACTCGCGGGCGACATGGCCGCTCTCGGTGAAGCAGCTGACGCCATTGCCGAACTCGTGGGCGTTGATCCGTTCGATGGCGGTGGCGACATCCGGTACCCGGACGCAGGCCAGGACCGGGCCGAAGATTTCCTCCCGGTAGATGGTCATCTCCGGGGTGACATGATCAAACAGGGTACCCCCCATCCAGAAACCGCCCTCGCAGCCTGCGCCGGCACTGGCCGGGTCGAAGGTGCGGCCATCGACCACCAGCTGCGCGCCTTCGGATACGCCCTGCTCGATGTAGCCGGTGATGCGGCGATGGGCGGCCTCGGTGACGATCGGGCCCATTTCCGCATCCAGCTCCAGGCCGTTCTTGACCTTCAGGGCCCGCGCCCGTTCCGCCAGGCGGGGCACGATCCGGTCGGCGACATCGCCCACCAGCACCGCCACGCTGATCGCCATGCAGCGCTCACCGGCGCTGCCGTAAGCGGCTCCGATCAGGGCGTCGACGGCTTTGTCCAGATCGGCATCCGGCATCACCACCATGTGATTCTTGGCGCCGCCGAGGGCCTGTACCCGTTTACCGTGCCGGGCCCCTTTCTCATACAGCAGGTTGGCAATGGGGGTGGATCCGACGAAGCTCAGGGCCTGTACGTCCGGATGCTCAATCAGCGCCTCCACCGCTGTCTTGTCCCCTTGTACCACGTTGAACACGCCGTCCGGCAGGCCGGCCTGGCGCAGCAGGTCCGCGATCATCAGGGACGGGCTGGGGTCCAGGGGGCTCGGCTTGAGCACGAAGCTGTTGCCGGCGGCGATGGCCACCGGGAACATCCACATGGGCACCATGACCGGGAAATTGAACGGGGTGACGCCGGCGACCACGCCCAGCGGCTGACGGGTGGTCCAGTTGTCGATGCCGGTGCTCACCTGTTCGGTGTAGTCACCCTTGAGCAGCTGCGGAATGCCGCAGGCGAACTCGACGATGTCGATGCCCCGGCTCACTTCTCCCTGGGCGTCGGTGAATACCTTGCCGTGCTCGGCGGTGATCGCCCGGGCCAGATCGTCCTTGTGCCGGTTCAGCAATTCCAGAAACCGGAACATGACCCGGGCCCGGCGAATAGGCGGGGTGTCGGCCCAGGCCGGAAAGGCCGCCCGGGCGGCGGCTACCGCCGCCTCGACATCGTGGTGGTTGGCCAGGGCGACCTGCCCGGTGACCTGGCCGGTGGCCGGGTTGTAGACGGCCTGGGTCTGGTCCGAGCCGCCGGCTGTTATTTTGCCATTGATATAATGCTGGATGGTTGCTTCGCTCATGTCCGTCTCGCCTGGATGGGTGTCTGGTCCTTTACCATAGGGGGCTGAGGGTGAATCGGGCAATTGAGACTTTTAAACACCAGATATAACATTTTCTGATATCACGGGCGGCAACGGAGCGATGTATGAAAACCCAACCCCTGCAAACCCTGCGGGCCTTTGTCACTGTGGCCCGGGAGGGCAGTGTGTCCCGGGCGGCGGAGCGGCTGCACCTGAGCCAGCCCGCGGTCAGCCTCAAGCTCAAGCAGCTGCAGCAGGATCTCGGCCTGACCCTGTTCGAACGGCGGCCCCAGGGGCTGGCACTGACGGCGGACGGACAGGCGCTGCTGCCGTCGGCGGAGCAGGCGCTGGCGGCCATGGCGGCGTTCGAGCAGAGCGCCCGGGCGTTGCACAGCCTGGTACGGGGCCGGCTGCGTATCGGTACCATTGTGGACCCGGAGTTCATCCGTCTGGGGGCGTTTCTGAACCGGCTCATGGAACGGGCGCCGCTGCTGGAGACCGGTCTGCGTCATGGCATGAGCGGCAGTGTCCTGCGCCGGGTCCGGGCCGGGGAACTGGATGCCGGCTTCTTCCTGGCACCGCCCGGGGTGGGGCCGGGAACCCAGGCTCCGGAGGTGGCGTTCCGGGAACTGGCACGGTTCGATTACTACGTGGTGGCGCCGCCGGGGTGGGCCGGGCGAACCCAGGCCACCGACTGGCGCTCGCTGGCTGCGTTGCCCTGGATCGTGACGCCTGAGGATTCGGTGCATCACCGGCTGCTGCGCGGTGCGCTGGAGCCCCTCGGCCTGCGGGTCAACGCGGTGGCGGAGGTGGATCAGGAAGCGTGCATGCTGGATCTGGTGCGTGCCGGGGTGGGGCTCAGCCTGGCCCGTGACGCTCTGGCGATGGCCGAGCGGCAGGAGCGTGGGCTGGTGGTGGTCGAAGGTGTGCGGTTACCCTGCGCCCTGAGTTTCGTTTGGCCTCGGGAGCGGCAGGAAGCACCGGCCATGGCCGCCGCGCTGGAGGCGCTGACTCGGGTTTGGGGCGGCACCTGAGCTCAGGACTGGGGCGGGCCCGTCCGGTCGGTGTGCCCCAGCGGGCGGTCCGGCGCCACTTCGTCTCGGACCAGCTGCTTGAGCTGGGTGATCTCGGGGAATCCCTGCTGTTCCTTGCGTGACCAGATTCGCTTGCCGTTGACCCAGACCTCGAAAATGCCCCCGGTCCCCGGGTGCAGGGTCAGCTCGCCGATCTCCTGCTCGAAGGTGGTCAGCAGTTCCTGGGCCATCCAGGCGGCGCGCAGCAGCCAGCGGCAGCCGGTGCAGTAGTGGATGTCTACCTTGTTGGACATGGGATGTGCGTGCGTTCCTCGGTGTGTGGCGCCAGCGCCCGGCGCAGGCGCTGGAACAGGTGATCCTGGAAAGTATCGGACAGCGGGTACAGGTGTCCGGCCTCGGGCAGCCGGGTCAGATCCGCATGGGCCAGATTGTCCGCAAGATGACGGGCGTAGTCCATAGCCACGAACGGGTCCTGTTCCCCCTGGTATAGCCAGATCGGGCGTTTCACCCAGGCCAGCCGGAAGCCCCAGTCGTTCAGTTCCGCGAGCAGGTCGTTGGCGATGGCCCGGCCGCCACTGTTCAGACAAATCAGCTGATCCTGCCGAAAGGTTTCGCCCGTCAGGGCCTGGCGCAGCAGCTGGCGATCCTGCTCACTCACCAGATGGCGCGCCTGACGCAGGTACAGGCCCGGATGGCGACGGGACAGGGCGGCCACCAGCGTCACCGCCAGTCGTACCAGTGTGGGGCTGAGCCGGGCCAGTCGCGGCCCCGGCCAGCGGGTGCCCTCGATCAGCCGCAGGCCGCCGGGGTATTCGGCAAAGTGGGTGTAGCCGGACAGGCACACGCCAAGATCCAGCCGGTCGGCCAGGACCAGGGCGCAGGCCAGGGTGCGGGAGCCGCCACTGGACCAGCCGATGTGGCTGAAGCGGTCGATACCAAGGTGGTCGAGCAGTTGGCGCAGGTCATCCGGGTAGTCCCGCAGGGTCTGTCCGGGGCGGGCGTCGGAGGCGCCGATCCCTGGCCGGTCCGGGGTCAGGATGCGGAACCCGTGGTGGCGGGCCCGTTCGTGGAAAAACGTGCCTTCCCGGTGGCAGCCGGGCATGCCGTGGCCCAGCACCAGGGGGTAGCCGTTCGGATCCCCCCGATCGGAGTAGGCCAGCCGCCGACCATCGGCCAGGCGCAGCCGCCGGGCCGACGGCGCCACGGCGGAGGTGACGGGCTTCACGGTGTCAGCGCGACCGCTGACTGGGGTAGACCGACGGCGCCAGGGTGGGGCGGCAGCCCACCACGTTCACCGCCCGCTCGTGGGCATGCAGGTACCAGCGTCTGCCGCCCTCCGGGAAGGTGTTCTCGTCGACCTTGAAGCGGGCGGTCTGCACGGTGGCTGGGATTGGGGTCCCGTCGGCGTGGCGATAGATGCAGGTCGTCTCCAGGGTCAGCGCGGTGCGGATGGGCAACTCGATGAAGCCATCGGGCCGAACCTGTGCCGGCTGGCCGTCGACCGACAGTACCTTCAGGCAGGGGCCGAAGTGTACCCTGTCGTTCTGGTCGGGTTGGGGGTCCTGCAGGCAGTGCCGGGCACTGAGCAGGACCCGGTCGGCGGCAATCCCGCCCTCCGGGCCGGAGGGCAGGGACTGACAGCCGGCCAGCAACAGACCGAGCAGGAGAAAAGACCGTGTGCGCAACATGGGGCTCCTTGTCGAGGCCTACCCCCGCCAGGGCCCGGGCCCGTCAGTCGAAGGTGCGCGGGCGCAGTACCTCGGGCTTGAGGAAAGGCTTGTCGCCGGTGTTGTCGTGATCACCCAGAAGCTTGCCGTTCACCACCGTGCCATAGTTGGTGTACTTGTGGAAGTTCAGGTACTTCTCCCGGGTTTCCTTCACGTCACCAGTGTAGCGCGGATCCTGCGGCCGCTCCTGGGAATTGATGTAGTTGGCCACCTGCCAGGCTTCCTCGTCGGTGAGGGAGCCGGGCTTGCCCAGGGGCATGTTGTTCTTGATAAACGAAGCGGCGGTGAAGATGCGGGTCATGCCGGCGCCCCAGTTGTAGGAGTGGTCACCCCACAGCGGCGGGAACACCACCTGGCCGTCCACGGTCTTGCCCTGGCCATCCTCGCCGTGGCAGATGGCGCAGTTGGCCTCGTAGACCGCCTTGCCTCGCTGGTAGTCCAGCTCGGGCTTGTCTTTGCCCAGGTGGCTGAAGCCCCGGCCGCCGATGTTCTTCTCATACACCGGTGCCCCCTTGGCCAGCCACCGGTGGTAGGCTACCAGGGCCAGCATGTCGTCGCTGCCGTACTCGGGGGGCTTGCCGTTCATGGAAAAGGAGAAGCAGCCGGCAATGCGTTCCTCCAGGGAATTGACGTGCTGGTTCTTACCGCGGAAGTCCGGCAGCGTGGTGGCGGCGGGCCAGATCGGGCCGGACCAGTTCATACGGCCCTCGCCCATGTGGCAGGACTTGCAGTTCAGGTCGTTGAACACGTACTTGCCGCGAAACTGCTGGGTGTTCATGAACATGTCCCGGCCCTTGAGAATGACCTTCTTCAGTTCCGGGTGAATGCTTTCATCCGCCATCAGGTCTTCCACCGTGGGTGCCTGGTGGACGTACTGGCCCGGTTTGAACTCGGGCAGGTTGACCGGCACTTCCGGCTCGGCCAGGGTGGTACCGGCGGTCATCAGCAGGCCGGCAACCAGGGGGATCGTGCGTGTCAGGTTCATGGTTTGGCCTCCCGTTACTCGGCGGTTGCGCTCAGACTGCCCAGATAGGCCGCCACCGCGTCGATTTGCTGCGCGGTCAGGCGCTCGGCGATGGCGGTCATGAGCTGGTTCGGGTCATTGTTACGCTGGTTGTTCTGCCAAGCTTGAAGCTGGGCCCGGATATAGCTGGGGTGCTGCCCGGCCAGCGCGGGGAAGCTGTGGCCGACCCCCCGGTTGCCCGGGCCGTGGCAGCTGCTGCAGGGAGGAATGTAGGTGTCCCAGTCGCCTTCGGTGGCCAGCTTCCTGCCCAGTGCCAGCTGCGCGTCGCTGACATTGGCCGGCGCGGCGCTGGCGGGAGCGGGTAGGCTGGCGTAGTAGGCGGCCAGGTCCCGGAGCTGCTGCTCGTCGAAGTTGTCGATGTTCGGTTGCATGATCGGGCTGACGCGCTTGCCGGCGTTGTAGTCCAGCATCTGCTTGGCCAGATAGTCGGCGTCGAGTCCGGCCAGGCGCGGGAAGCCCGCCGCGTCGTTACCGGCGCCGTCGGCACCGTGGCAGGCAAGGCAGGGGGCGCCGCTGCCATCGCCCTGCATGGCGAGCTGGGCTCCGCGCTGCGGGTCGCCCCCGGCGGCCAGGGCCGAGGAAGCCATGGCCAGCAGGCCGGCCAGGGCGAGCTTGGTGAGGGGTCTCATGGCGGTCGTCTCCGTATTTATAATTGGTAAATGGAATTACCTTATTCTTTTTATGGATAAAGTCAATCCGACCTGCGGCTCCGGGTCGCCGCCGAGGTGTTACCAGAGCGCCATCTGTTCTCCGCCCGGGCGACGGAACCGATCGGTTCTCAGGCCCGGCCCCCGGCCGACGTTCAGGCCCAGTTTTCTCGCCCGGGCCCGGAATCGCTGGCGGATCAGGTCGGCGTAGGGGCCGGTGCCGGTCATACGCTGGCCAAAGGTGGCGTCGTAACTGCGCCCGCCTCTCAGGTCGCGGATCCGGTTCATGACGTGCTCGGCCCGGTCCGGAAAGTGGCGCCGCAGCCAGTCCTGGAACAGCGTGTCCAGCTCCAAGGGCAGGCGAAGCATGATCCAGCCGGCACGGGTCGCACCGGCCTGCTGGGCGGCTTCCAGGATGCGTTCGATTTCATGGTCGTTGATGAAGGGAATGACCGGCGCGATCAGGATGCTGACCGGAATCCCCGCCGCGACCAGGCGTTCGATCACCCTGAGCCGGGTGGCGGGTGCGGCGGTTCGGGGCTCCATCCGCCGCTTGAGGTCGTTGTCGAGGGTGGTGAGGCTGACCGCGACGGTGCACAGCTGGTCGCGCGCCAGTTCCGACAGCAGGTCCAGGTCGCGCAGGATCAGCGCCCCCTTGGTGATGATTGAGACCGGATGCCGATATTGCACCATCACTTCCAGCAGGCTTCGGGTAATGCGGCGTTCCCGTTCGATGGGTTGGTAGGCGTCGGTGTTCATGCCCAGGGCGATGGGCGTAACCCGGTAGCCCGGATGGTCAAAGGCTTCCCGCAGCTTCCGGGCGGCGTTGGGCTTGGCGATCAGTCGGGTCTCGAAATCCAGGCCGGGAGACAGGTCCCAGTAAGCGTGGCTGGGGCGGGCAAAGCAGTAGATGCAAGCGTGCTCGCACCCCCGGTAGGGGTTGACGGACTGCTCGAAGGGGATGTCTGGCGACTGGTTCCGGCTGATGATGGTGCGAACCTGTTCGTCCACCACCTCGGTGGCGATGGAGTCCGGGCACAGGGTATCCTCCGGTGCCTGGTACCAGCCATCGTCCTGATCCCGGTCGGTGGCGATGGGCTGAAACCGGTTGTGCGGGTTGAGCGCGGTACCCCGTGTCTTCATGCGTCACCATACTGTTTATTTATACAGTATCTGCCATGCTACTATGGCGGATCGTCCGCGGCAAGTGTCCCGCTATACGTGCGTCATGCATCTGGAGAAGTCAGTACGATGTCCGATTTGAGTCTGGTCCAGTACGTTCTGATTGGCTTGATTTTCATCTGGAGCGGTTTTGTCCGGTCCGGGCTGGGGTTTGGCGGTGCCGTGCTGTCATTGCCGTTTCTGCTGCTGGTGCTGGATGAGCCGCTGGTGTTTCTGCCGATCATCGCCGTGCATTTGCTGGTGTTTTCCGCCCTGACCATCTGGATGAACAACCGCAAGAACCGGAAGACCGGCGGGGCACGGGCCGAGGGCACGGTGGATTGGCGCTATCTGTGGCGCATTCTGGGCATCATGATCGTGCCCAAACTGATCGGTGTGTTTGGACTGATCACCCTGCCGGGCGATGTGTTGAGCGCCATCATCTTCGTGATCGTGGCGCTCTATTCACTGTCCTACATTTTCAACCGGCCGTTCCGCAGCGGCAGCCGGACAGTCGACGCTCTGTTCCTGATGGCGGGCGGCTACATCAGCGGTACGTCGCTGATCGGCGCGCCTCTGATCATCGCGGTGGTGGCGCAGCACCTGCCCCGGGAAAAACTGCGGGATACGCTGTTCGCGCTCTGGTTCATTCTGGTACTGATCAAGATGGCCGCCTTCATCTGGGCCGGGGTCGACCTGCAGCTGGTTCACCACCTGTGGCTGCTGCCCTGCGCCGCGATCGGTCACGTGCTGGGGCTATACGCCCACGAGCGTATCCTGCGGGCGGAAACGCCGGTGTTCTTTCGGGTGCTCGGCGTGGTGCTGCTGGTGGTCAGCGGCGTCGGCATGGTCAACGTGCTGGGTTGAGGCGCGGCCCTAGCCCGCCCGGCCGAACAACCGCTCCAGCAGGCCGGCTTCCCGGACATCCGGTACCGGCAGTGACTCCAGCTCGGCCATGGCGCGGCGCCAGTAGTGGTCCGGCCGGTCCAGTTCGGCCACCCGGGCCCGTTCCTCCGCACTGTAATGGTTGTGCTCGCCGCTCAGGCCCTGCTCGGCCAGGGCGCGGGTCCATAGGTACAGACTGGCCCGCACGGTTTTCAACAGGCGGCAGTAGACCTCGCGGCTGACGTTGATGGCCAGTTCGGCGGTCAGGTTCACCTGCTTCTGCAGGCTTGCCAGGGCCTCCGGTGCCAGCAGTACACGGTGGCCATTGCCTTTCCTACAGCCGAGGCAGATCTGTTCCAGGGATTTCACGCCGTCGATCAGATCCAGGCGACCGTACTTGATCTTCTGATCGTCTTCCAACGGGGCGGGAATCCAGCCATATTGGGGGGAGCGTGCCACCACGTGGCCTGGCAGGTCGCGCCGGTAGGGGGGCGCGTCGGCGACCTCCGGATAACCGTCGAACTCGGCCCTCAGCCAGGTGGCCATCTGGCGGTGCCGGAGCATCATGGCCAGGGTGATGGCGGAGGGCATGATGCCTTCGAGCAGTTCGCGTTCGTCCAGCAGTCGCTCTTCCAGATGATTGACGGATGCAGACATGGGGATCCTCCCTGGCCACGCCGGCGGCAGGCTGCGTTCCGGCACGGCCTGTTTTTGTTGTTGTTCAAGGTGCCGCCCGGCAGCGCCGGGCGGAGTGTCTAAAAGATAGACAGTGCCCGGCGCGCTCACCGTTGTAAAACGGTTACCGGATTGTTACCGAGGGTAAAAGCGGCGGTGTCGACCGTCAGCCGGCATGGGTGCTCTCGAAGATTTTGTCGGCGGAGGCGGCGACGAACCCCTGATAGAGGCGGCCGTCGGCGAGGGGGTAGCGCCGGGCAAATTCGTAGAAGCAGCTGGGAATCACGGCTTCCCGGTCACTGAAGGCAACCGGCACCCGGTCCGCCATGGTGGAGGACTGTTCCAGCCGCTGTTCGGGGGACCCTTTGACCTCGCCGCCGGCGCTGTTGACGGTGAAGCCGTTGTCCTTGAGCAGCCGGTTTATGTCGGCCACGCTGTCGAGGCTTTCCAGATGATTGATGCTGACCGTGAAATGGTTGGCGCGATAGCCCCAGGCGGCCGTCCAGGCGGCGTATTCGCTTTCCTCGAGCAGGGCGCGATAGGTGTCGTAGTCCAGCTGCCAGGGCCGGCCGGCGTAGAGGAAATCGTCGGCTTCCACCCGGGCCGGGTCCACCTGGGCCACCAGGTCACGGACGATGGTTTGGAGTGCCGGGGAGCACAGCTCCACCCGCAACTCCGAAATGAACACCTTGGGCGCGTCGTCGTCCGGGTGCTCGTAGTGCCGCGCATAGAGTTTCTTGGCCTCGAAGTGGTATTCGTCGCCGGGCCGGTAGCCCAGGTTGAGGAAGTGCGCGGCCAGCGCGTCCAGACCGACCGGCGCCAAGTTGAAGGTGCGCAGGGCGATGTGGTCGTTCACGATCGGCTTGGACTCCCGCTTGCCCAGCAGCGTATGAATACGCTCGGCGGAGGGGGTCACGGCCCGGTAGTTGTCCCACAGGGCCTGGAACAGGGTATGTCGGTCAGAGTGCATAGGGTCGAGCTCCATATCCTTCGGCGGACAGAGAATGGGATTGGGTTGCCGGTTGCGGCCGGCGGGCCTGGTCGGGGGTCAGCGGCAGCAGCCAGACTTCCGCCTGTTCGGACAGGTCCAGGCGCCGGGCCAGAGCGTCGGGAACGGTCACCGTGTGTTCTTCCGGGCAAACGCGGCACTGATCCGTGATCGTTGCCCGGAAGCCCTCGGTGCGACCGTTGGCGATGATCACCGGCTGGCCGCTCCGGTGCTCAGGACGCGCTGTGCCGGTCATCAGCTGATAGGGCCGGGCAGCACGCACGCTGGCGATGTCCTTGAGCGGGCATTCGACGGTGGGCCCGGCATCGAACAGGTCGACGAACCCCCGGTGGCGGAAGCCTTCCTTCTCCAGCATCGCCAGCGCCGGGCGGGTATCCGGGTGGACCTGGCCGATCACCGCGCGCGCCGCGTCGTCCATCAGATGGGTGTACAGCGGGCCGGCGGGCATCAGCTCCTCGATGAACTCCGTGTGGCCGGCTCCGACCAGTTGCGTGACGGAGGCGAACTCGAGATCCACGAAATGGCGCCGCAGCCAGTTCCAGAAGGGGGAGCGGCCCAGATGATCGGACACCCCGCGCATTTCCGCGATCACGGTGGGCGTGAATCGCTCCGGGTACTGCGCCATAAACAGAAAGCGTACTTTCGACAGCAGTTTGCCGGCATTGGCGCGCCGGAACGCAGGGCGCAGGTACAGCGAACAGATTTCGGTGCACCCCCGATAGTGGTTGCAACGGGTCAGGGTGTGAAATTGCCGGCGCAGCCCCAGGAAATGGGAGTGGTGAAGCTGACGGCTGTGGCGAAAATGGTACAGGGGGCGAACCTGGCCGGAGACCGCGTCGATGCCGGTGGTCCCCATGAGGGCTCCGGTTTCGGTATCTTCCAGCACGAACAGGTAGTGTTCGTCGCTCGGCAGACCGACGGGGCGGCTGAAACTCGCCCGGGCGTGCTCGACTTTCCTGGCAAGCGCGTCCCGGTCCGGCATCAGTGACGTGAATCCCGGTCCGGACTCTTCGGCGATCTGGTACAGGCCTTCCAGGTCGGAAGGTGCAACGGGTCGGATGATCATGGTCGGGTCCCTGGCGTTTTTGCCCAGTATGCCGAGCCAGTCCGCCGAATTGCAGTTTCAAAACGTCCGAAATGATCTAGTATTGGGTCAAAATGACCAATCTGGATATCAAAATGATTAATTCGCAGGATCAGAAACTGCTCATGCTGTTGCGTACCAATGCCCGGGCCAGCGTGACCGAACTGGCCAAGGCGCTGCATGTGTCGCGCTCGACCGTGCAGAACCGGCTGGCCCGTTTGGAGAAGGCGGGGGTGATCCGGGGCTATTCCGTCATTTTGGGCGGGGAGTACCTGGACAACCAGGTGGAGGCCCATGTCTCAATCAAGGTGGTGCAGAAGCTGACCGCCCGCACCAACGCCGCCCTGGAAGACATTCCCCAGGTGACCCAGCTGTTTTCGGTGAGCGGGGAGTACGACCTCATTGCCATCGTCCAGGCTCAGTCCCTGGAAGAACTGAGCCGGGTTCTGGACGATATCGGCAACCTGGAAGGGGTGGAGCGCACCAACTCCGCGGTGGTGCTGGAAACCAAGTTCCGCCGCTAGGGGAGTCAGCCGCCGAGTAGGCCGGCGTAGGCACAGTACAGGAAGGCGGCGGAGCCGATCAGGATCATGCCCCAGACCGGGAAAATCAGGAACGAGCGGGATGCGTTTCTCACGGTGACCTCCAGGCGGAATGCCATTTGAGACAGTGTCCCTTTTACTCTAGTCCACTCCCGCCGGATGTCATAGGTTAAATTTTGAACAGGTTCTCGTTCCGACGCTCCGCTTGAGACGAGCCGGATCTCGACTACTATGAAGCAGGTATGACACGCGCATACGCAGGTCAGAAAAATCCAATAAAAACAAACAGGAGTGACCGATGGCCGTCGACCCATGCAAGCGGACGTCCCTGCATTGCCTCCACCACTGGGCGGAGCACACCCCCGATGCCGTCTACCTGAGCCAACCCGGTCCGGATGGCCAGGTCGAGGACATCACCTGGCGCCAGGCCGCCGACCAGGTGTCCCGCATGGCCGGATATCTGGAGCAGCTGGCGTTGCCGGCCTGCAGCAACATCGCCATCCTCGGGCGGAACAGTGCCCACTGGATCCTGGCGGATTTGGCCATCTGGGCGGCGGGGCATGTGTCGGTGCCGTTGTATCCGACCCTCAACGGCGACACCGCCCGCTACATTCTCGAACACTGCGAGGCCCGGTTGCTGTTTCTGGGCAAAATGGACGGCAGCGCCGACGGCTGGCACGGCATCCGGGACCGGCTGCCGGCGGACCTGCCGCTGGTCTCGCTGCCCCTGTCGCCCCGGGACGACGTGCCGCAATGGCGCGATATCGTGGCTCGCCAAGCGCCGGCGGCGGCGCGACGGCCGGACCCGGACAGCCTCGCCACCATCGTCTACACCTCGGGCAGCACCGGTCAGCCCAAAGGGGTGATGCACAGCTTCCGCACCATGATCTCGGTGGCCGACGGCCTGCAGCAGCTGTTCCCGGTGAGCCGGGAAGAGCGGATGCTGTCCTATCTGCCCCTGGCCCACGTGGCGGAACGGGCCGCGGTGGAAACCCAATCCCTGTACTACGGCTTTCACCTGTATTTCGCCCATTCCCTGGATACCTTCCAGGCCGACCTGCAGCGGGCCCGACCCACCCTGTTCTTCTCGGTCCCCCGGCTGTGGACGAAATTCTACCTGGGTGTGAACGCCAAGCTGCCCCCGTCGCGACAGGCCCGCCTGTTCCGGATTCCCATACTCGGCTCGCTGGTGAAGAGAAAGATCCTGCGCCAGCTGGGGCTGGACCACTGCCGCGCGGCCCTGACCGGCGCCGCGCCCCTGTCCGCCGAAATCATTGCCTGGTACCGCAACCTGGGCTTGGAGCTGCTGGAGGTGTACGGCATGTCCGAGAACTTCGGCTACTCCCATGCCAACCGTCCCGGGCAGGCGAAAGTGGGAACGGTGGGCATGGCCAATCCCGGCGTTGAACACCGGATCGGGGCGGACGGCGAGATCGAGGTGAAAAGCCCCGGCCAGATGCTGGGCTACTACAAGAATCCGGACAAGACCCGGGAAGATATGACCGGGGACGGCTTCCTCAGGACCGGCGATATGGGCGAGATCGACGAAGACGGCTGCCTGCGGATCACGGGCCGGGTGAAGGACCTGTTCAAGACCGCCAAGGGTAAGTACGTGGTGCCGGTGCCGATCGAAAACCGCTTCCGCCATCCCCAGGCGGAAGTGGTCTGCGTGGCCGGCGCCAACCAGCCCCAGCCCTGCCTGATGGTGCTACTGTCCGAGGACGCCCGCCGGCAGCTGGTCCAGGGCGGTGACCGTGGCGCCCTGGAGCGGGAACTGAGCCAACAACTGGACACGCTCAACGGCACGGCCGAACCCCATGAGAAGCTCGCGTTCCTGGTGGTGGTGAAAGACCCCTGGACCATGGAGAACGGGATGCTGACGCCCACCATGAAGATCCGGCGGAACGTGATTGAACGTGCGTATCAGGAACGTATGGCCGAGTGGGCCGCGGTGGGGCGGAAAGTGGTCTGGGAAACCTAGTGGGGATGATCGGCTGAGCCCGGCAGGCCGGTATTGCCCGGCCCGCCGGCGTGGTGCTGTCGTCAGTGGCCGCCCTGCACCTGGGGCATGTCCTGGGCCACTTCCGTTGCCTTGCGGTTGATCCGGCGGATCTTGCGACGGAGGAAGCCGGCCAGTTTCCGAGCCGCAGCGCGGGTATGCTGCCGGCGGACCTCGGTGCCGTTGTGGAGGATACTGGACGGCAGTGGTCGTGTGGTCGTGACGAACGTTTCAGTCATCGTGCCTGCCTCCCGTGCTGACCGGTGAAATGTCGGCTGAATACCTGTTGAGTAACCCATTCACCGGGGCAGTGTATGGGCTCTTATTTGCAGTATGAATACGTTAAACTTCGTACTCGTGTTGCAAATATGCAGTGATGATGGACTGGGATTATCTTCGCTACCTGAGAGCCCTAGCAATCGGCGGAACCCTGGCCAAGGCCGGTGAGTTGCTGGGGGTGCACCAGACCACGGTGCTGCGGCGCCTGGACCAGATGGAGGACGCCCTGGGGGTGCGTTTTTTTGAACGCAACCCGAACGGCCTGCGCCTGACGCCGGCCGGTGAACTGGCATTCCGGGAAGCCGAACGGCTGGCGGCGGATCTGGAGACCCTGCAGCGCAAACTGGTGGGCGCGGACACGGCGCCGGTGGGCAAGGTGCGCATTGCCGCCGAGGACGTGATGCTGGCGTGGCTGCTGGCCCCGGTGCTGGCGGAACTGGTGAACGCCTACCCGGACATCGAGCTGGAGGTCCTGACCGACAACGACGTCAGCAACCTGGCGCACCGGGAGCCGGACCTGACCCTGCGGCCGGAAAACCGCCCCCAGGCGACCTGGGAGGGGGAACGCATTGCCAGCCTGGCGTCCGCGGTCTACGGCAGCGGCGGTTTCTGCCGCCGGCACCGGGACATGGACCTGGAAAACGCGCCGGACCGCCAGACCTGGATCCTGCCGGATGAAACCTTCAGTCACTTGGCCACCGGCCGATGGTATCGCCGCCACCTCAGGCATGCGGTCTCGGTGATCCGCTGCAACAGCCTTCAGACCATGGTGTCGCTGGCCCGGGCGGGTGCCGGCCTGGCCGTGCTGCCGTGCTACATCGGCGAGCGGGCCGGCGACCTGCGGCGGCTGTCCCCGCCGCTGGAGGGGGAATCGGTCGACCTGTGGCTGCACGTCAACCAGGACACCCAACAGATGACCCGAGTCCGCGTGGTCATGGAGTTTCTGGCCGGGCGCCTCCGGGAACTGGCGGTGAATCCGGAACCGGAGGCCGGTTCTTCGGGTTGATGGAAACGCGGCCGCCGGCCAGAATGAAGGTCACGCCACGGCCGTGTTTCAGGACCCCCATGACCCGGACCCCGCACCGAATCCGCCCCTTCAGCGCCAGTCAGCGCCTGCCGGCGACCGCAGCCCCTTCCGAGCCGATGCCGCCGGAACGGGCTGGGGCGCGGCTGGCGGAATTCATCCACCGACATCCCCGGCTGCTGATTCTGACCGGTGCCGGGGTCAGCACCGATTCCGGCATCCCGGACTACCGTGATGTGGACGGAGGCTGGAAACGCCGGCCGCCGGTCCAGCATCAGGAGTTCATGGAGCGGGCCGCCACTCGCCAGCGCTACTGGGGACGCAGCCTGATCGGCTGGCCGGTCATCCGCGACGCCCGCCCCAACGCCAGCCACGCCGGCATCGCCGAGCTGGAGTGGCGCACCCACTGTCACCTGCTGGTTACCCAGAATGTCGATGGCCTGCACCAGAAGGCCGGTAGCCGAGCGGTGCTGGACCTGCATGGCCGGGCCGACCGGGTCCGCTGCATGGGGTGCGGCCTCCGCCTTGCTCGGGACGAGGTGCATGCCCGCTGTGCTGACCTCAACCCGGCATTTCTTGGCCACACCGCCCACTCCGCGCCGGACGGGGATGCCGACCTGGACGTGGATTTCTCCGGCTTCCGGGTGGCGGACTGCCCCACCTGTGGCGGTATTCTCAAACCGGACGTGGTGTTTTTCGGCGACTTCGTGCCCCGGGAACGGGTCACCCGGGCGCTGGAGGCCCTGCGGGCCTGTGACGGGCTGCTGGTGATCGGCTCATCGTTGATGGTGTATTCCGGCTTTCGTTTCTGCCGCCATGCCCGGGACTGGGGATTGCCCATGGCCACGCTCAACCGGGGCCGGACCCGGGCCGACGAGCTGGTGGATCTGAAGCTTGATGCGGACATCGCCGGGACCCTGGCGGTGACGCTGGCGAGCCTGTAACCGGCGGGGGGGATACGGGGAGGGGAGCCCGGCTGGGCTCCCCGGAAGGTCAGATCAGGTTGTAGACGAACACCACGGCCACCGCCACCGGAGTGAGGAAGCGGACGGTGATGAACCACAGGTTGAACGCCGGCGCCGACAGCGACAGCTCGTTCTCCATGGCCTGGCGGGACATCACCCAGCCGGCGAACAGCGCCACCAGAAGACCGCCCAGGGGCAGCAGGATGTTGGCGGTGAAGAAGTCGAGCAGGTCGAAGATGGTCTTGCCTTCCAGCGCCGGGATGAACGACAGCGGCGCCACGTCGGACCAGAGATTCAGCGACAGGATCGAGGCGATGCCCAGCGCCCAGCAGATGAAGCCGGCGCCCAGGGTGCTGACGGCCCGGTTCAGGCCTTTCTGTTCCTCCAGCCATTCCACGATGGGTTCCAGCAGGGAAATGCCGGAGGTCCAGGCGGCGAAGATCAGCAGCACGAAGAGCAGGGTCCCGAAGAAAGCGCCCAGGGGCATCTGCCCGAACGCCAGCGGCAAGGTCTGGAAGATCAGACCGGGCCCGGCGCCGGGTTCCAGGCCGTTGGCGAAGACCACGGGGAAAATCGCCAGGCCCGCCAGCAGCGCCACCGCGGTGTCAATCACCGAGACGGTGATGGAAGTCTTGGCGATGGACACGTGCTTGGGCAGGTAGGAGCCGTAGGCCATCATCACCGCCATGCCCAGGCTGAGGGTGAAGAAGGCATGCCCCAGGGCAATCAGTACGCCGGAGGTGGTGAGCTTGGAGAAGTCCGGTTGGAACAGGAACGCGGCGGCCCGGCCGAAGGCCCCGGTGGTCATGGCGTAGCCGACCATGATCAGCAGCAGCACGAACAGGCCCGGCATCAGGATGCTGACGGCCCGTTCGAGACCGGAGCGCACGCCCCGGGCCACCACCACCATCACCAGAGCCATGAACACGGTGTGCCAGAGCAGCAGTGTCATCGGGTCGCTCAGCAGATCGGAGAAGATCGCACCGACCGCTTCCGCGGACTGACCGGTGAGGGCCCCGCTGGCGGTGGTGCCGACGTAGGACACCGCCCAGCCGCCAATCACCGAATAGAACGACAGAATCAGGAACCCGGCCAGGATGCCAACCGCGCCAACCAGTTTCCAGGCCGGATTGAGCCGGTCCCGTTCCGCGATCAGGCGCAGGCTGTTAACCGGGCTGCGGCCACCGCGACGGCCGATCATCACCTCCGCCATCATGATGGGGATGCCCACCACCGCAATGCACACCAGATAGACCAGAACGAAGGCGCCGCCGCCATTCTCGCCGGTGATATAGGGAAACTTCCAGATGTTGCCCAGGCCGACCGCCGAACCGGTGGCGGCCAAGACGAAGGCGAGCCGGGAGGACCAGAGCCCGCGTTTGGCGTTGGCACCCTCGAGTGCCCCCGTGTAGGTGGCGGAACCGGATGAACTCAAAGACATGACTTGCTCCTGTCGTACTTGTTGTTGTCAGGGAAAAGGGGCCGCGGCGAACCGCGGCCCAAGGGGGATGCGCCGGCGTCAGGTCAACCGGCGCGAGCCAACCGCCCAGGCGCCAGCCCAGCACCGGCGGTGTGCTTCCGGAACCGCTCCTCCGCCAGTTCGTTGGCGATCTCGCCGGTCGGCAGGCCGGTCCGGCGCGAGCGGTTGAAGATTTCGGTCAGGGTGTCGCCGATGGTCTCGATGTGGGCGCGCACCTGCTCCGGGCGGCCGCCGGTACGCTCGTGGAACACATCGATGATGCCGCCGGCGTTGATGGCGAAGTCCGGGGCATAAAGGATGTCGCGTTGCTTGAGCAGGGCATCGTGCTCCGGACGTTCCAGCAGGTTGTTGGCGGCGCCGGCGACAATACCGGCCCGCAGTTTGGGAATGCTGCGGTCGTTGAGGACCGCGCCCAGGGCGCAGGGGGCGACCACGTCCACCGGCAGGAACAGAATGTCCTCGGCGGTGGCGGGCTTGGCTCCCAGCTGTTCCACCGCCCGCTGCATGTTGTCGGCGTGGATGTCATACACCCACAGTTCGGCGCCGGCGTCCCGCAGGTGCCGGGCCAGCCGGAAGCCGACGTTGCCAACTCCCTGTATGGCCACCTTCAGGCCTTTCAGGTCGTCCTGTCCGTATTTGTGCCGCACCGCGGCCTTGAGGCCGATGAAGGTGCCGTAGGCGGTGGCGGGGGAAGGGTCGCCGTTGCTCGGCAGACCGTTGAAACCGGTGCGTTCGGCAATGCCCGCCACGTGGCGGGTGTACCGGCCCATCACCTTGAGGTCGGGCACGCTGGTGCCCGAGTCCTCGGCGGCGATGTAGCGACCGCCCAGGGTTTCCAGATGCCGGCCCATGGCCTCCAGCAGGCCCTCGGTTTTGTGCCGGCGCGGATCACCGATGATCACCGACTTACCGCCGCCCAGATCCAGGTTGGCCAGCGCGGATTTGTAGGTCATGCCCCGGGACAGGCGCAGCACGTCACGCAGTGCCTCCTCGTCGGTGGCGTAGGGGTACATGCGGCAGCCGCCGAGGGCCGGGCCACGGGAGGTGTTGTGGATGGCGACAATGGCCTTGAGTCCGGTTTCCGCGTCGCAGAAAAAGGACAGGTGTTCGTGCTGATCGAACTCGGGATGGCTGAATACGTTCATGGCGTTTCACCTCTGGTTCATGGCGGTCACCACCCGTGTGGGGCCCGTGACCGCCGTTTTTTGTTGTCAGACGGCCGCGTTGGCGATTTGCTGGTGCTCGCGTGCGCTCGGGTTGATTTCCGCCCGCAGCTGTTGACGCTCCTTGCGGGTGGCCTGATAGGCCTTTTCCTTCACCGGACCGAAGCCACGGATGCGGGCCGGCAGGCTGGCCAGGCCTCGGGCGGCGTCGGCGTGATCCCGGCTCAGGTGCTTGAGCAGGAAGCCGATGTCCGCCTCATACTCACGAATGATGCGCCGCTCCAGCCGGCGGTCGGCGGTGTAGCCGAACGGGTCGAAGGGGGTGCCGCGCAGCACCCGTGCCTTGGCCAGCCAGCCAAACACGGTCTCCATCCAGGGGCCGAACGTCAGTTTTTTCGGGCGCTCGCCGTTGCCAGCCCGGCTCAACAGGGGCGGCGCCAGGTTGAACTCCAGTTCGAAGTCCCCCTCGAACTCCTGCGCCAGCTGCCGGCGCAGGCTGCCGTTGCTGAACAGCCGGGCCACTTCGTATTCGTCCTTGTAGGCGAGCACCCGGGCGTAGTTGTCGACGATGGCGCGCAGCAGCATCGGGTCCTGGCCCAGCTTCTGCCGGATGGTCTGCTCGGCCTTGCGCACCAGTTTTTCGTAGCGCTGGGCCAGAGCGGCGTTCTGGTACTCGGTCAGGTACGCCATGTGGCGCTGAATCCGCTGCTCGGTGGTTTCCATCACCTGTACCACCTCGCCCTTGGCGGCGGGGAAGGCCAGTTGCCGGACCCGCTCCAGATCGTGGGCGGCACGGCGACCCCAGAGGAATGCCTGCTTGTTCTTGGCCACCGCCACGTTGTTCAGTTCGATGGCCCGCTCGATGGCCTCGGCGCTCAGGGGCAGCAGGCCCTTCTGGTAGGCGAAGCCGACGGTGAACAGGTTCACCGCCATGCCGTCACCCATCAGGGCCTTGGCCAGACCGCCGGCATCCAGGAACCAGCTGCCGTCCTCACGGCAGGCCTCGCGCACGCTTTGGGCCATGGACTCACCCGGGAAGCGGAGATCCGGGTCGCGGGTGAAGGCGGCGGGCATGGCCGGCTCGGTGTTCACCACGGCCCGGGAAAACCGGTTGTCGAGCTTGGCCAGGGCATCGTCGGAGGCGGCCACCATCAGGTCGAAGGCCAGCATCAGATCGGCCTCGCCGGCGGGAATGCGCACTGCGTGGATGTCGTCCTGACGGTCACTGATCCGCACGTGGCTGACCACCGCGCCGAACTTCTGGGCCAGCCCGGTCTGATCCAGTACCGACACGCCCTTGCCTTCCAGGTGCGCGGCCATGCCCAGCAGGGCACTGACCGTGACCACGCCGGTGCCGCCCACGCCGGTCAGCAGGATGCCGTAGGGGGTGTTGCCGGTGACTCGGGTGGGCTCGGGCAGTTCCGGAAAGTCCACGTCCGAGCGCACCCCGGCGGGTTTCCGCAAACGGCCGCCCTTGACGGTGACGAAGCTCGGGCAGAACCCGCGCACGCAGGAGAAGTCCTTGTTGCAGGCGGACTGGTCGATGGTGCGCTTGCGGCCGTGTTCGGTCTCCTTGGGCAGGATCGACAGGCAGTTGGACTGAATACCGCAGTCGCCACACCCCTCGCAGACGTCGGCGTGAATGATCACCCGCTGGTCCGGGTCGGCCAGGGTGCCGCGCTTGCGCCGCCGGCGCTTCTCCGCCGCGCAGGTTTGGTCGTAGATGATCACCGAGCAGCCTTCCACCTCGCGCAGTTCCCGCTGCAGCGCGTCCAGATCGTCACGATGATGGAACGTGGTGCCGTCGGCGAAATCGGCCCGGGACGGATACTTGCCGGGATCGTCACTGACCACGGCAATGCGCCGGACGCCTTCGCCGTAGAGCTGATGGGTGATCTGCTGAACGGTCAGGGTGCCGTCCACCGGCTGGCCGCCGGTCATGGCGACCGCGTCGTTGTATAGGATCTTGTAGGTGATGTTGGCGCCGGAGGCGATGGCCGCGCGGATGGCGAGGGTGCCGGAGTGGAAATAGGTGCCGTCACCGAGGTTCTGGAACACGTGTTTTTGACGGGTGAACGGCGCCTGGCCCAGCCAGGTTACCCCTTCACCGCCCATCTGGGTGAAGGTGTCGGTGCCCCGGTCCATCCAGGTGGCCATGTAATGACAGCCGATTCCGCCCAGAGCGCGGCTGCCCTCGGGCACCTGGGTGGAGGTATTGTGGGGGCAACCGGAACAGAAATGGGGCGTGCGCTCCAGCCGTTCCCGGGGCTTGGCCAGACTGTTTTCCTTTTCCGTCAGGAAGTCCAGTCGTTGCTTCAGCGTATCGGTGCAGTAGCGGCCGTCCAGCCGCGCGGCGATGGCTCGCGCCACCATGGCCGGGGTGAGCTCACCGATGGTGGGCAGCAGCTCGCGGCCCTGATCATCGTGCTTGCCGACCACCCGGGGGCGACGGCTGTCCTGCCAGGTGTAGAGTTGGGATTTGATCTGTTCTTCGATCAGGCCGCGTTTTTCCTCAACCACCAGGATTTCCTCGAGACCGGAGGCGAATTCGTAGATGCCCTCCGGCTCCAGCGGCCAGGGCATGGCCACCTTGTACACGGTCAGGCCGATGGCCTCCCGCTCCGCCTCGCCCAGGCCCAGGTCGGCCAGGGCCTGAATCACGTCCAGATAGGCCTTGCCGGTGGTGACGATACCCAGCCTGGGCTGGCGCGCGGAGAGCACGGTCCGGTCCAGTCGGTTGGCGCGGCAGAAGGCCTTGGCGGCTTCCAGCTTGTAACGATGCAGGCGCTCTTCCTGCTCCATCGGCTTGTCCGGCCAGCGTGCGTTCAGGCCGCCTTCGGGCATCTGGAAGTCCCGGGGCGTTACGATTCGGATTCGGCTCAGGTCCAGGTTGGCGGAAATGGAGGAGTCCATGTTCTCGGCCAGCGCCTTGAATCCGACCCAGCAGCCGCTGAACCGGGACATGGCCCAGCCGTACAGGCCGAGGTCAAGCATGTCCTGGATGCCGGCCGGGTTGAGGACCGGCATGCCGGCATCGATGAAGGCGAAGTCGCTCTGGTGAGGCAGGGTGGAGGACTTGCAGGCGTGATCGTCCCCGGCGACGGCCAGAACCCCGCCGAACCGGGAGGTGCCGGCGGCGTTGGCGTGTTTGAACACGTCGCCGGTGCGGTCGACACCGGGGCCCTTGCCGTACCAGAGGGCGAACACGCCATCGTATTTGGCGCCCTCGAAGATGTTGACCTGCTGGCTGCCCCAGACCGCGGTGGCACCGAGGTCCTCGTTGACGCCGGGCAGGAAATGGATGTGCTGTTTCTTCAGGTAGTCCCGGGCTTTCCACAGGACCTTATCGAAGCCGCCGAGCGGCGAGCCCCGGTAGCCGGAAATGAAACCGGCGGTGTTCAGGTTGTTCATGCGGTCCAGCTGGGCCTGCAGCAGCGGCAGGCGGGCCAGCGCTTGGCTGCCGTTCATGTAGACCGGGCCGGAGTCTTTTTCCCAGACGTCGTTCAGGCTGACGTTTCGCAGTTGTGTCATGGCAGTCACCGTTTCCAGATGCGTTGGGGCACCGGTGCGCGTTCGCGCCCCAGGATACCGGGCATGGGGTTATCGGGGTGTCGGTCAGGCGCGCGCCGTCAACGTGTTGACACGGCCGACGACGAAAGGGCCGTCAGGGGCGATCCCGAAGGACTGGAACGGGGGCTGGCCAGGGGGCCGGTTGGAACGGGCTGGACGGACCGGCGGTCCGCGCGAAGCGTGATGGTTGACATGTCGAAATCCTCTCCCACCTGCCGGATCTCGGCGAGCGTGGCGGTGTTGTTGTTGTCATCGTCCGGCTTTTGGCCGGCGGTCGATTTCGTCGTCCCTGCCCGAGGCGAGGTGCCGGGGCGTGCCCTTGTGGGGCTGGACGAAAAACACGCTAACCCCGTTTTACGTTAACGTCAACTGTTGTCGCCCGCCGGGCGGGGCGGAAAAGATGCAAAACTCATGTAACAGGCTGAGGCGGCAGTGAATTTCAGGTTGCGATTAGTGGTTTGTACCTATACGCTTTCCCTGGCTTCCACCCTAGCTTTGGCAGATGACCAGTCCGCGTTATCCCTACCAGTTTCAACCGCGCAAAGTTCGCGCGGAATTCTTCCGGCTCCTGCCCATCTCGTTGTTCGTGGTGGCGTTCGGTGCCGCGTTCGGCCTGGCGGCCACCCAGGAGGGGCTGACCCCCCTGGTGACCATCGTCATGAGCACCACCGTGTTCGCCGGCGCGGCGCAATTTGCAGTCCTGGATCTGTGGGGGGCGGACGTGCCGGTGCTGCCACTGATCGCGGTGGTATTTGCCATCAATTCCCGCCATCTGCTGATGGGCGCCTCGCTGTATCCCATGCTCAAGGATCTGTCTCCCGGCCGCCGCTACGGTCTGCTGTTACTGCTGACGGACGCCAACTGGGCGGTTTCGGCCCAGGATTACCAGAACGGCCGCCGTAACCTGGAGGTGATCCTCGGCGGTGGCCTGGTGCTCTGGCTGGCGTGGATTTTCGGCACCTGGCTGGGGGCCTATTTCGGTGGCCTGCTGGATAACCCCAAGGCATTCGGGCTGGACATGGTGCTGGGGTGTTTCCTGCTGGCGATGGCCCTGGGCGGGCGCAAGTCGCCCCGGGTGCTGACGGCCTGGGCGGTGGCGGCCGCCGCCTCGCTGGTGGCCTGGGCTTGGCTGCCTCCCAACACCCACGTGGTGATCGGGGCCCTGGCCGGTGGTCTGGTGGGTTACTTCTGGCTGGATCGCACGAGCGCCGATGGGGCGGCCGGGGCCCGGACCGAAGGAGGTGCCCGTGAGCATTGAGACGACCGGGCCGGGTCTCTGGCTGCTGATCGCGATCATGGCGGTGGTCACGCTGCTGACCCGTTATGGCGGGGTCTTCGCCATGTCCTTCGTGCGCATCAGCCCGCGCATCGAAAGCTTTATCAATACCATGGCCAGCTCCGTGCTCATCGCCATCATCGTGCCCATGGCGGTGTCCGGCGATCTCGGCGCGCTGGCGGCACTGCTGGTCACCGCCGGCGCCATGTTGCTGCTGCACAAGCCCCTGCCGGCCATCACCCTGGGGTTGGTGGCGGCCGCCGCGGTGCGGTATGGGGTGGGCGCCTAGGGGCTGCCGCCTTCGGGCATCGGGTTGGGGTTGAGCAGCGCCAGCTCGCCGATACCCGGCAGCTTGATGCCCAGGGCCCGTGGGTTGATGCCCAGGCTCAGACCCAGGACGTTCAGCTCGATGCCCTCGCGTACACCCGCCAGTACCCCCAGATAGCCGCCCAGGGACAACTGGTAGCCCAGGCCGCCGGGCACCGGCGCGGCGATCCGGTCGCCAAGATAATCTTTGCCGATGGCATGATTCGGCAGCGCCACGTCCAGACCGGGTACTTCGCGGATCACCCAGGCGGTGAAGGTGTTGCTGTTGGGGCCGGGCCAGGCTCGGTACTCGTCGGGGTAGGGGTAGGCGGCGATGGCGTCGTAGATGTGGGGAATCAGGCGGGCTGCCTGGTCGCCGCGCAGGTCGGCATACAGGGTAGGCTCGGCGCCGAACCAGTAGGTATCCGGCGCGGCGATCCGGGAGCGGACCACCGCACGCCGCCAGCCCGTGACTTCGTGCACCAGGTAGTGGCTGGCCCCCGCTTCCTTGGTGGCGATCCAGGTGTGAACGGCGAAATAGCCCCGCCAGCTCCAGGCGCGGGCACCGTACACCTGCACGATGGCCTCGGGGGCCTGCTCGGGCGTGGGGGCGATGTTGGCGCTGTCGCGGCGGGCGCTCTGCCAGCTTTCGGCCCCGTGTAGGGCACCGCTTGCCGCCAGCAGGAGCGGGCCGGCAAGCAGTGTCAGCAGGCTGGCGAAGAACCAGAAGGCGCTGGATTTGAGGCGTTTCATGGTCGCGTCCGGGGGGGTTACCGTAGGCTCCAGTATAGGCGCTCAGCTCCGGCGCACAATCGGGCTCATTCCTCCGCGCAGCGTTTTTCCAGCTTCTCTTTCCAGTGCTCGGCGCGCTCCTTGAACTTCTCGCGACGCTCCTGATGGATCTCGTCCCAGATCTTGCGCTGTTCCTCGGTCAGTTTCAGCCGCTTGGCCATTTCCTCCTGGTACTTCTCGGCCTCGGCACGGTGTTCCGCCATCCGTTTTTCACGGGCGTCCGGGTCGAACGGCCCCGTGCCTTCGCGGAACTGCTCGCACATCTTGTCCATGTCCGGCCGCTCGCCGAACGGCGGCTTGCCGTGATGGTCGGCCAGCGCCAGCGGGCTGCCGATGAGCAGGGCGGATGCCAGCGCACTGGCGGCGATCAGGGATGTCTTGTACTTGATCATGGTATTACCTCGTGTTGTGTCGAGTGTCTGCGTTGTTCGCCACCGGGGCGAATCAAACCGTGGGGCCATCTTACCCCTGGCGTGGGTCAAGGAACGTCAGGCTTCTGTAAAGGTTGTGCAAAGAAAAAAACCGGCGCGGCGGGGCCGGTGCGGCCCCGTGTTAGACTCCCGCCAAGTGATTGCGAGAGGGTGTGACATGCAGAACCGAGTACTTCTGGTCGAAGACGATGACGAGCTGCGCTCGCTGCTCGCCCGCTATCTGGACAATCAGGGATTCACCGTGCGGGAGGCCGCCAACGGCCGCGACGGCCTGACTCTGGCCCTGGGCCAGGACTGTGATCTGGTGGTGCTGGACATCATGCTGCCGGATATCAGCGGCCTGGATGTGCTGCGCCAGCTGCGGGCCCGAACGCACCTTCCGGTGGTGCTGCTCACCGCCCGCGGCGACGAAACCGACCGAATCGTCGGCTTCGAGGTGGGGGCCGACGACTACATTCCGAAACCTTGCAATCCCCGGGAACTGGTGGCACGGCTGCAGGCGCTGCTGCGCCGCATCGCCTGGGACCAGAAGGCGGAGCTCAACGCCAGCCGCGAGTATGGGGACCTGCGCATCGAACCGGCTCAGCGCCGTATTTACCAGAACGGCGAGCCGGTGGACCTGACCGCCACCGAGTACGAGGTGCTGTCGGTTCTGCTGGCCCACGCCGGCAGTGTGGTGCGCAAGACCGATCTGATGCAGTGGGCGTTGGGACGGCGCCTGGAAGCCTACGACCGTACCCTGGACATGCACATCAGCAACCTGCGCAAGAAGCTGGGTAACGACGACCCGCCCCGGATCGAGACGGTGCGCGGGCTCGGTTACAGCTACCGGGTGCCAACATGAGCCGGCGCCTGACCTTTCCGCTGTTCTGGCGGATTTTTCTGACGATCTGGTTGGCGATGGCGGTGGCGGTGGTGGCCAGCAATATGGTGACCCGCTACTTGATGGACCGGGAACGGGAGACCATTGAACGCCAAGTGGGGCTGCAGGACCTGGCCCGGGAAGCGGTGGACATCCGGGAACGGCTGGGCCGGGTGGAGACCTGGCGGTTCCTGCGCCGGGAAGGGGAGCGGCGGGACCTGCACCTGCTGCTGATCGAGCGGGACCTGGATCTGGGGCGCCTGCCGAAATCGGTGCGTGAGCGGATGGATTCCTTCTGGCACCCACAGAAGCCGGCGGTGATCGACTTGCCCGGTGGACGTTACCGCCTGGTGGCCTGGCCGCGCATGCACAGCAAGGGTTGGCTGGATCCCCGCTTCTTTCAGGCCATCGAATCCGGCCTGGCGTTCCTGCTGATTTCCCTGGCCTGCTGGTGGATTGCCCGCTGGGTGTCGCGTCCGCTGCGGCATATGGAAAGCACCGCCCGGTCCATCGCCCAGGGCGACAACACCCTGAGGGTCAACGCCCGGATTGCCGGCCGTCGGGATGAAATCGGCCAGTTGGCACAGGCCTTCAACGCTATGACCGATCAGCTGTGCCGTCTGCTGGAGCGTCAGAACCAGCTGCTGCGCGACATCTCCCACGACCTACGGACGCCCTTGGCGCGACAGCGGGTAGCCATCGAACTGGCCTGTGACAGCGGCGCCGACCCGGAGCTGATGACCAGTATCCTGCGGCAGAACGAGCGTCTGGAGACGATGACCGGGCAGATCCTCACGCTGTATCGGGTGACCGAACAGGGGCAGGACATCCAGCGGCAGCCGGTACAGCCGCTGGTGCTGGTCAACCGAGCGCTGCAGGAGGTGGCGGATTACGCCGAGCACCAGGGCGTCGACTGCCGGCTGGTGGCCGAACCCGAGGTGCGCGGGGCCACGTTGTTGGGGGATGAAGGCCTGCTGCACCGGGCCATCGACAATGTGCTCCAGAACGCCCTGGACCACACCCCACCGGGCAAGGTGGTGCGGGTGTCACTGGCACTGCAGGGGGAGGACTGCGTGGTGACGGTCGAGGACCAGGGCCCCGGGGTGGACGACCGGCTGCTGGCGCACCTGTTCGAGCCCTTTTTCCGGGCGGATCCGTCCCGGGGCGGCAACGGCTGGGGGCTGGGGCTGGCGATCGCCAGGAACATCGTCAGCGCCCATGATGGTACCATTGCCGCCGAGAACCGGCCCGAGGGGGGGCTGCGAGTGACGCTGCGGCTGCCGCTGCTGGCGTCGGGCTAGACGCCGTCCCACCCGCCCATGGCCGGTGGTGTGCAGACAGGTGGACAGCATGCGCAGAGACTACCCCGTACCCGCCGGGTTCCTGGAGCGGGAAACGGACGTGAAAAAGAGCCGGTTCATTGCCTGGGTGGCCCCGGTGAGCAGCCGGGACGACGTCCGGTGCTGGCTGGAACGGGCACGCCAGGCGCACCCGGATGCCCGGCATGTCTGCTGGGCCTACCAGATCGGTCGCCCCGGTTCCGCGGCGGAGGCCGCCATGAATGACGACGGCGAGCCATCCGGTACCGCCGGCAAACCGATCCTCAACGTCATCCAGCACAAGGACATGGGGGATGTTCTGGTGATCGTGATCCGTTACTTCGGAGGCATCAAACTGGGGGCCGGAGGGCTGGTCCGGGCCTACGCCGGCGCTGCCGAGCGTGTGTTGTCGGCGGTCGATCGGGTGATCCAGCAGGCCCGAGTGACGGCCCGGGTGCGCTTGCCCTTTGCCGACGAACAGCGGCTTCGCCACTGGTGCGAGGTGCACGGGGCGGAGATCGGCGCGGTAACGTATGGCAGCCAGGTGTCCGCAGAGGTCTCCCTGCCGGTGGACCGTCAGCCGGACTTCTCGGCATTCTGCGAGGCCCAGAAACTGGATTACAGTTTTGAAACCTGAGGGACCCCTGGGCCGGTCGCGACGTGTAACAGGCGTATACTCAAGACAACATGAACGGACAGCCTGATTCAGGGGAGGATTTCATGAGGTGGATTGTCGCAGGACTCATCGCCCTGGCGCTGGCGGGATGCGCCGCCAACGTCGTTACCGACTACAATCACGCCGCTGTGTTCGGCCACTACGCCACCTGGGCGTTCGCCGAGGACGCCGGGGAGGGGACCTTTGTCTCCCTGGACGGCAGCCGGGTTCAGCGCGCGGTCGAGCGGGAGCTCAACCGCAAGGCCATGCGTCAGGTGCCGGCGGACGAGGCGGATCTGCTGGTGAACTGGCAGATCGTCGAGGAGGAGCGGCTGGAACAGACCGGGGTCGGCCTGGGTTTCGGCTTTGGTTCCGGCCACTTCGGCTGGGGCGTGGCGGCCCCGCCGCCCGTGCGTGAGGTGCATGAGGGCAAGCTGGTGGTGGAACTGGTGGACACCGACACCCGCCAGGTGGTCTGGCGTGCCGCCAGCCGCCGTTACCTGAGGGAAAGCCAGTCTCCGGAAACCCGCAGCAAGCTGATCGACGAGGTGGTGTCGGAGATGTTTTCCAAGTACCCTCCCGGCCTGGATTGAGCACAGCAATGGGTTGGGACGCGCCATGAAAAAACGTTCCGGTGGTCTGGTCTATTCCACCGAGCAGGGCCGCATGTGCCCCGAATGCCGGAACCCGGTGAACCAGTGTGACTGTCGCACCCCGGCACCGCCGGCGGGCGACGGCATTGTCCGGGTCAGCCGGGAAACCAAGGGACGCAAGGGCAAGGGGGTGACTCGGGTGACCGGGGTGCCTCTGGCCGGTCCGGAACTGAAGGCTCTGGCGAAGGAGTTGAAGGCCCGGTGCGGCACCGGCGGTACCCTCAAGGACGGTGTGATTGAAATTCAGGGTGACCACCGGGACCTGCTGGTATCGTTGTTGTCGGCCAAGGGCTGGACCGTCAAGCGTGCCGGCGGCTGATTTCCGGGCACGCAAAAACCGGGGCCTCGACTACAATGGTCACTGTGAGGTTCCTCACGCCAAGAATAACCTGATCAATTCACGGACAGTGCGAACCCGGCCCGGCGCCGGGGTGGCGTCTATTGACTGGAGGCAAGCATGCACATCATGGTGTTGGGCGCGGGAGTGGTCGGCATAACCACGGCCTGGTTCCTGCAGAAGGAAGGGTATCAGGTCACGGTGGTGGACCGGCAGAACCGGGCCGGTCTTGAAACCAGCTACGCCAACGGTGGTCAGATTTCCGTGTCCCACGCCGAACCCTGGGCCAACCCCTCGGCGCCGCTGAAGGTGATGAAGTGGCTGTTCCAGCCGGACGCGCCGTTGCTGTTCCGGCCGCGCCTGGATCCGGCACAGTGGCGCTGGGCCCTGACGTTTCTCGGGGAGTGCACGGCCAGCAAGTCCGCCCACAACATTCGCCAGATGGTCAACCTGGGCACATACAGCCGCAGCCAGTTGCAGGCGCTCCGCCAGGAACTGGGTCTGGAGTACGATCACCTGGAGAAGGGGATCCTGCACTTCTACACCAACGCCGAGGAATTCGAGGGCGCAATCGAGCCCACCCGTATCATGCAGGACCTGGGGTGTGACCGGCAGATCATTGATGCCGCCCGGGCGGTGGACATCGAACCGGCGCTGGCGCCGATCAGGGACCGGATTGCCGGTGCGACTTACACCTCCGAGGACGAGTCCGGCGATGCCCGCAAGTTTACCCAGGCCCTGGCCGAACGTTGCCAGCAGGCCGGGGTCAACTTTTGCTACGGCGCCGAAGTGCTGGGCTTCGACCGCGCCGGGGATCGGGTCCTGGGGGTACAGGTCCTGAAGGAGGGACGCCACCAGACACTGCGGGCGGATAGCTATGTGCTGTCCCTGGGCAGCTTCAGCGCGATTCTGGCGCGCCAACTTGGCCTCACCCTCAACATCTACCCGGCCAAGGGCTACTCGATCACGGTGCCGGTGAAGAATCCGGAAGCGGCGTACCAAGTCAGCCTGACCGACGATGAGTACAAGCTGGTCTACTCACGGCTGGGGGATCGCTTGCGGGTGGCCGGAACCGCTGAGCTGAGCGGTTATACCCGCACCCTCAACCAGACCCGGTGCCGGGCGATCGTACGGCGCGCGGCGGAAATCATGCCTGAGGCCGGGGACTGGGACCGGGCGGAGTTCTGGACCGGCCTGCGTCCGGCCACGCCCTCCAATGTGCCGTACATCGGCCGCAGCCACTACGGCAACCTCTACCTCAATACTGGGCATGGCACCCTGGGCTGGACCCACTCCTGCGGCTCGGCCGCCGCTCTGGCGGACATCGTCTCTGGCCGCCGGCCGGAGGTGGATTTCGCCTTCACCGGCCTGTAAAGCGACGAAGCCAGCCCCCAGGGCTGGCTTCGGTGATCCCGCGGGCCGGGCTAGTTCAGCTGGTCCCGGATCAGCTTCTTGTTGATCTTGCCGACGCTGGTCTTGGGAATGTCGTCGACGAACCGGATCTGTTCGGGGATCGCCCACTTATTGATGTCGCCCCGTGCCACGTACTGTTGCAGGTGTGCCTGGATATCCTCCGGGCTGGCGTCCGCGTCCGGTTTCAGGACCACCAGCGCGTAGGGCCGCTCGCCCCACTTTTCGTCCGGGATGCCGACCACGGCGGCGGCGGCCACCGCCGGATGCTGGCTGATCAGGTTTTCCAGATCCAGGGATGACAGCCACTCCCCGCCGGTCTTGATGACATCCTTGATCCGGTCCTTGATGACCAGGGTATGGTTCGGCTCCATGCTGCCGACGTCGCCGGTATGCAGCCAGCCGCCCTGCCACAGCTCTTCGCCTTTCTCCGGTTCCTTGAAGTAGCTCTGGGTCAGCCAGGGCGCCCGCACCACCACTTCACCTTTGGCCTCGCCGTCGTGAGGCACCGGGCGGCCGTTGGGGTCGACAATGTCCAGCTCCACCATGGGAACCGCGATGCCGGTCTTCACCCGCTGGTCCGTCTGCTGCTCCAGCGGCCGTTCCAGATCCTCCGGCTGCAGATGGGTGGTGCTCAACAGGGGGCAGGTTTCGGACATGCCGTAGCCGGTGTACAGGCGAATGCCCAGCTTGGCGCCGGCCTCGCACAACCCCTTGGTCAGGGCGCTGCCGCCGATCAGCACGTGCCAGTTGCTCAGGTCGGTGGTCTTGATGGATTCGGTGGCCATCATCATCTGCATGATGGTGGGGACACAGTGGGAGAAGGTGACCTTGTGTGTCTTGATCAGTTCCACCAGCCGTTCGGGCTCGTAGCGGCCGGGGTAGACCTGCTTGATGCCCAGCAGGGTGGCGGCGTAGGGCACACCCCAGGCATGCACATGGAACATCGGGGTCACCGGCATGTAGACGGAACTGGAGCGCAGCAGCGGCATTTCGTCGTAGGCCGCCAGGGCACCGGTCATGGACAGGGTGTGCAGCACCAGTTGCCGGTGGCTGAAGTACACGCCCTTGGGATTGCCGGTGGTGCCGGTGGTGTAGAACGTGGTGGCGACGCTGTTCTCGTCGAAATCGGGGAAGTCGAATTCGGTTCCGGCCTGGGCCAGCAGTGCTTCGTACTCACCCAGGACCGGCAGCGAGGTGTCGGCCGGCCGGTCGTTGTCGGTCAGCTGGATATAGCCCTTGACCGTGCGGATCTCGTCCTTGACGCCTGCCAGCAGCGGCAGGAAATCGTCGTGCACCAGCACCAGGTCGTCTTCGGCGTGATTCATGGTGTAGACGATCTGTTCCGGCGACAGGCGGACGTTGACGGTGTGCAGCACCGCGCCGAGCATCGGTACCGCGAAGAAACATTCCAGATAGCGGGGCGTGTCCCAGTCCATGACCGCCACCGTGTCCCCCGGCTGAACGCCGGCCCGGGTCAGGGCGTTGGCCAGCCGGTGAATGCGCTCAACCAGCGTGCTGTAGGTGTAGTGGCTCCGGTTGGCGTAGTGAATCGTCTGGTCCGGGTTGTAGCGCGGCCCGGACATCAGCAGGCGCTTGATCAGCAACGGATAGGGGTAGGCGTTTTCGGCCGGGGGCAAGAGGCGCGGCTGTGCCATGGGGAACTCCTTGTTCTCGGTATCTGTTTGTTATTGGTCGGGAAAGCTAAGTCTGACACAGATTGGCGAAAACCGGAACCGGAGGACCTGGGAAATTTTCGGAAAGGCCCCGGCCGCGTGGCGGGGCCGGGGTTCCCGCGTTTCAGGGGGTTATTCGTAGGTGCACAGGTAGGCGGTGTCGATGTCGGCCTTGACCTTGAAGCTGGCTTGGCCGGCCACTTCGAAACTCTCGCCCGCGCCGTAGGTCATCCATTCCTCCATGCCCGGCAGGAGAACGGTGAGGGCGCCGCTGATGACCGTCATGGTTTCTTTCTGGGTAGTACCGAACTCATATTCGCCCGGACTGATCACGCCGACGGTGGCGGGCAGGGTCGCGGTCCGGAATGCGATGGACTTCGCCTTGCCGTCAAAATACTCGTTTACTTTCAGCATGGAGCAGCCTCCTGTGATTCGTTGGGCTGCCTACTATACGACAAAACCGGGAACGGCCAATGACAATTTTTCGCGGTGTCGGTTACTGCTCCCAGGGATTGCCTTCGGTGCCGTCCATGGTGGCCACGCCGATGTGCATGGCGGCCTTGGCCAGCAGATTAGCGCTCACCGGCGCGGTCATGAACAGGAACACGGTGATCAGCACCTCGGAGATGCCGATGCCCTCGCCGCGGCAGCTGAAGTAGAGCACCGAGCTGAGCATGATCGCGCCCACCCCGAGGGTGGTGGCTTTGGTGGGGCCGTGCAGGCGGGTGAAGAAATCGGGCAACCGCGCCAGGCCGATGGCACCAACCAGGGTAAAGGCCCCCCCGAGCAGAAGCAGGGCGGCAACCAGGTATTCGGCGATGGGGTTCATGGCACCTCCTTATTCGATGACGCTGCCGCGTTTGAGGTACTTGGCCATGGCCACGGTACCGACGAAGCCCATGACCGCGATCAGCAGGGCCGATTCCAGGTACATCCGGGTGCCGAGGGTGATCCCCAGCAGGATGATCAGGGCGATGGCGTTGATGTAGAGCGTGTCCAGCGCCAGCACCCGGTCCGGCGCATCCGGACCCTTGATCAGGCGGTAGACGTTGAGCAGGGCGGCCAGGGTGACCATGGCGATGGTCAGGTACAGAGCGAAGGTCAGCATGGGAACATCTCCAGCAACGGCTGTTCGTAGCGTTCGCGGATGGTGTCGATCACCTGCTGGTCGCTGTCGGCGTCCAGGGCGTGGATCAGCAGGGTACGCTGATCGTCGCTGACGTCGGCGCTGACGGTGCCGGGGGTCAGCGAGATGGTGCTGGCGAGGATGGAAATGGCCAGCGGGTGTTCCAGTTCCAGCGGGTAGCAGACGAATCTCGGCCGGGGCCGGCGTCCGCTGAGGATCAGCGCCGCCACCTGGAAGCTGGCGGTGACGATGTCGCGGATCACCCGCAGCAGGTAGCGGGGCATCCGCCAGACGTTCAGGAACGACGGGCGTTCGGGCCAGAACCCCTGGGTGATTTGGGGAATCGCCCAGGCCAGCACGAAGCCGAGCACGAGGCTGCCGCCACTGATACCGTCACTGAGGAGCTGCCAGGTGACGAACAAGATCAGGCTCAGCCAGGGTTGAGGAAAACTCAAACGGTCAAGCATCAGTCGTCCTCCCCGACCACCGGGGTCTGCAGGATATTGAGATAGGCGTCACGGTCCTTGAGCTGGGCGGCCGTGGCGTCGGTGTACTGGGCAATGGGGCCGGCCAGGGCCACGATCACGATGCTCAGGGCGAGCAGGGCACCGGTGGCTGTGGCGGTGCGGGCCTTGAGCGGACGAGTGTCCTCAATGTGGCCGCTGACGGTGCGCCAGAACACGATGCTGCCGGCGCGGGCGTAAGCGATCAGGGAGAAGAAGCTGCCCACCAGCAACACCCCCCACAGCCAGGCCATTTCCGGGCCGGGCGTTACCGACTTCAGGATCAGTACCTTGCCAAAGAAGCCGCTCAGCGGCGGCAGGCCCACAGCCGCCACGGCGCCGACCAGGAACAGCACGCTCAGCAGGGTCCGGTTGTGCATCGGTGGCGCGGTGACCACCGTGTCCCGGGCGCTGCCGCGCTGGCTGGCCACCAGATCCGCCAGCAGAAACAGGCCGGCGACGGTCCAGGTGGTGCTCAGCAGGTAGAACAGGGCAGCGGACAGGCTGGCCTGGGAGCCCAGGGCAATCGGCGCCAGCAGCGTGCCGACGGAAATGATCACCTGCCACGCCACCAGGGTTTTCAGGCTCTGCGCGCCCAGGGCGCCGATCACGCCCATCACCAAGGTGGCCAGGGCCAGCGGGAACAGCCAGTGCATGCCCAGGTTGGCCAGCGCGCCGGCGCTGTCACCGAAGATCAGCGGATAAACTCGGAGAATGGCATAGATGCCTACCTTGGTCATCACCGCGAACAGGGCGGCGACCGGCGCCGTGGCCCGGGCGTAGGCCCGGGGCAGCCAGAAGCACAGCGGCAGGACCGCCGCTTTCAGACCAAACACCACCAGCAGCATCATGCCGCCGGCCTTGACCAGGTTCAGGCTTTCGCCGTCGATGTGCGGAATTTTCAGGGCCAGGTCGGCCATGTTGAGGGTGCCGGTGACGCTGTAAATCAGGCCGACACTGATCAGAAACAGCGCCGAGCCCACCAGATTGAGCACCACATAGTGCAGGCCCGGCACCGTACGCAGGGTGCCGCCGCCATGCATCAGCAGGCCGTAGGAGGCGATCAGCAGGACCTCGAAGGCCACGAACAGGTTGAACAGATCTCCAGTCAGGAAGGCCATGTTCAGTCCCATCAGCTGGAACAGGAACAGGCCGTGGAACTGCCGGTTGCCCTCATCGGCACCGCCGATCGAGAACAGGTGGCAGAACAGCGCCAGCACCGCCGTGAGCACCAGCATCAGGGCCGACAACCGGTCCAGCACCAGCACGATGCCAAACGGCGGCTGCCAGTTGCCGAAGGCGTACAGTCGGTGACTGCCGTCGCTGGCCATGGCCAGCAGCACCAGTGCCGACACCAGCAGCAGGGTGGTGGTGGCCAGCGCCAGGGTCCGGCGCAGGCGGATGGGGGCATACCCCATCAAGGCCTGCAGGATGCCACCCAGCAGGGGAATGAGGATGGGAGCCGTCAGCCAGTGGTTCATTGACGCGGGACCTCCTCACTCTTGGGTTGCGGGATCCGGCTCCCCTGGTGACCATCGACGTGGTCATCCTCGTTGTCGGCCAGGTTCCTCAGGGACAGCACCACCACGAACGCCGTCATGGCAAAGCCGATGACAATGGCGGTCAGCACCAGGGCTTGGGGCAGCGGGTCGGCGTAGGTGTCCGCACTGCCGATGACCGGCTGGGCGCCGGTGCTCAGCCGGCCGGTGGCGAACAGGAACAGGTTGACCGCGTAGGAGATCAGGGTCAGCCCCACCACCACCGGGAAAGTGCGGGCGCGCAACAGCAGGTAGACACCGGAAGCGGTCAGGGTGCCAATGATCAGGGCAAAAACGAGTTCCATCAGGTTCCCTCCCTCTTCGGCTTGATGGCGGAATGGGGTGACAGCCGGCCGATGCTGACCAGGGCCAGCAGGGTGGCGCCGATCACCGTGAGATACACGCCCAGGTCAAACACCATGGCCGAGGCCACCTCGAACGTGCCCACCACCGGCCAGGTGATATAGCCAAAGGTGGAGGTCAGGAACGGGTAGCCGAAGGCCAGGCTGCCGGCGCCGGCGATGACAGCGAACACCAGCCCGACGCCGATGACGTTGTGGTATTTGACGGCGATGCGCGCCTGAGTCCAGACCATGCCACTGGCGATGTACTGCAGGATCAGCGCGACCGAGGTGATCAGGCCGGCAATGAAACCGCCCCCCGGCAGATTGTGGCCGCGCAGGAAAATGAACACCGACACCAGCAGCGCCAGCGGCAGCATCGGCCGGGCAATCTGCTTGAGCATCAGCGGGTGGGCGTCCCGGGTCCAGGGGTGACCCAGGCCGTCGCCCGGTGGTGGCGTCAGGGCGGTGTCCTTGAGCATGGCGTAGATACCCAGTGCAGCAATCGCCAGTACCGTGATTTCGCCGAGGGTATCAAAGCCCCGGAAGTCCACCAGGATGACGTTCACCACGTTGGTGCCGCCGCCTCCGGGCTTGCTGTTCTCTAGGAAAAAGTCGGAAATGGAGCTGAACGGTTGGGTCAGCATGGCCAGGGTGACCAGCGTCATGCCGACCCCCGCCAGCAGGGCGATGGCCACGTCCCGGACGCGTTGGCTGCGGCGGCTTTCCAGCGGTGTCCAGGAGGGCATGTAATACAGCGCCAGCATCAGCAGCACGATGGTGACCACTTCCACGGAAAGCTGGGTCATCGCCAGATCCGGCGCGGAGAAACGGGCAAAGGCCAGCGCCACGATCAGTCCCACCACGCTCAGCAGGGTCAGGGCGTAGAAGCGCTCGCGGTGCAACACTGCGGTCAGCACTGAAGCCAGGATCATGACCGCGGCGGCGATGGCAGTCGGCGCATCGACCGGCGACAGGCCCCGCTCGCCGATGAACAGGCCCAGGTCCAGCAGCGGTGCCAGGGTAACGGCGATCACGCTGATCAGCAGCAGCAGCAGGTAACGCTGCAGCGAGCCGTTCTCGATGCGGCCGGTCAGGCTGTGGGCGACGCTGGAGATCCGGGATACCACCGCCTCGAACACCGCCTTTTCATCGATTTCCCGGAAGCGCGCGTGGAAATCGAAGAACCGCTGGCGCTGGCTGTACATCAGCAGGCCGCCGAAGAAAGCGACGAAACTCATCAACAGCGGCAGGTTGAAGCCGTGGACCACCGCCAGATGGTATTCCGGCACGTCGCCGCCGAGGGTGGCGGAGGCGGCGGCGTACAGCAGTGGGCCGATGGATACCGCCGGGAACATGCCCACCATGACGCAGGCGAACACCAGAATTTCCACCGGAATTTTCATGTAGCGGGGCGGCTCGTGCGGCGGGTAGATGGGGAGGTCCACCGGTTTGCCGTTGAAAAACACGTCATGGATGAAGCGGGCGGAATAGGCCACCGCGAAAATGCCGGCCAGGGTGGCGACGATCGGCGGCAGCCAGGCCCACAGTCCCGGCAGGTTCAGGGCCAGGGACTCGGCGAAGAACATTTCCTTGCTCAGGAAGCCGTTCAGCAGCGGCACCCCGGCCATCGACGAGGCCGCCACCATGGCCAGGGTAGCGGTATGGGGCATATAGCGCCAGAGGCCATTGATGCGGCGCATGTCCCGGGTGCCGGTTTCATGGTCGATGATGCCGGCGGCCATGAACAGGGATGCCTTGAAGGTGGCGTGGTTGATGACATGGAACACCGCCGCCACGGCCGCCAGCTGGGTGCCCATGCCGAACAGCAGGGTGATCAGGCCCAGGTGACTGACCGTGGAGTGGGCCAGCAGGCCCTTGAGGTCATGCTTGAACATGGCCACGTAGGCACCCAGCAGGAGGGTGGCCATGCCGGTGAAACTGACCATGTAGAACCACTGCTCGGTACCGGCCAGCACCGGATACAGACGGGCCATCAGGAACACCCCGGCCTTCACCATGGTGGCGGAATGCAGGTAGGCGGAAACCGGGGTCGGCGCCTGCATCGCGTGGGGCAGCCAGAAATGGAACGGAAACTGGGCCGATTTGGTGAAGGCGCCCAGCAGAACCAGCGTCAGGGCGATCGGGTACAGGGCATGCCCCTGAATCAGCTCGCCGGCGGCCAGGACATCGTCCAGCTCGTAGCTGCCGACCATCCGGCCGATGAGCAGGATGCCGGCGAGCAGTGCCAGACCACCGCCACCGGTCACCGCCAACGCCATGCGGGCACCGCGCCGGGCGTCCTGTTTGTGGGTCCAGAAACTGATCAACAGGAAGGACACCAGGCTGGTCAGTTCCCAGAACACCAGCATCAGCAGCAGGTTGCCGGACATCACAATGCCCAGCATCGCCCCCTTGAAGCACAGCAGCAGGGCGTAGAACTTCGCCACGTTTTCCTTGGGTTTCAGGTAGTAACGGGCGTAGAGAATGATCAGCAGGCCGATCACCAGGATCAGCAGGGCGAACAGCAGCGACAAGCCGTCGAGCCGGAAACTCACGGCAATGCCGATGGCCGGCAGCCAGTCCTGGTGAAAGCGCACCACACCGCCGTCGGCCAGAACCGGCCAGTGCGGGTACAGGGCCGTCAGGGCAATCAGGGCAGGTACCGAAGAGGCTATGGCAATTGCCGTTCGGCCTCCCTGGGCGAACAGGGGCGCCGCGATTGCCCCGAGAAAGGGCAGTAGAACAACCAGCGGTAGCGACATCGCAACCTCGTTATCGGTTTTTTTCTTTTCGGGTAAACAGGCGTGTGTGCAGGAGTTTAGTTGCCGGCCAGGTAACCTGCATGGCGTCGGGCATGCAGGCGCACACGGCGGACCGGGCGTCAGGCGGGTCCGGGAAATAGGGCAAACGGCCACGATGCAGCGCGATATCGGCCGTTACCGGAGAACGAAGGGTCTGTTTGCAGCCGAAGGACCTTGCGGTCATTGGGTGCTCCGTCAGTCAAACTTGGTGACCGATAATACGTGCCCCGCGTGTCAGGTCAAGTCGGAGGGTGATTGACGTGGCCTATGTCAGGGATAGGCTGGCCGTGGCGAAGGTCTCGTCGGACGGCCGGTCGAGTACCCGAATGGGTCACATGGGTGACGCGGAGCGTCAGGTGACGGGGATTCGTCGGAAGGTCGTCATCGGAGGGTTTTCAGAGCGTCGAGAATGGCACGGGCCTCGGCTTCCAGCACCTGGCAACGCAGGTGATTGCCCTGGCGGACCGCCTGTGAGAGCTGTTTCTGCTTCATATCGTAAAGCCGATTCAGGATGCTGAGCTGGCTTTGTTTTTCCGGAGCGTTCATGGACACTCCCTCCCGTCGTTAGACTGCTGTCGAGATTTTTTACACTATCCGGCCGGGATTGGGCCGTTGCCCGGATTCATGCATTTCCCGCGCCAGAGGCCGCCCGTCCGAAGAAAATATGCACGGACCGGGTTCAATCGGGCCGCCGGTTGTGCGACGCTTTCGCGGAACCCAAGGAGAGCCGCCATGACCGACACCCTGATCGACCGCCGCGATCTGGCCTTCCAGCTGTACGAGGTGCTGGATACCGAATCGCTGACCGCCCGCGAACGTTTCCGCGAGCATAACAAAGGCACCTTCGATGCGGTGCTGGAGACCGCCGACCGCATGGCCCGGGATCTGTTCGCCAATCACAATCGCGCCGCCGACCAGCACGAGCCCCGGTTTGAACACGGCGCGGTGACCATGCTGCCGGAGGTCAAGCGGGCGTTTGATGCCTATGCCGAAGCCGGTTTCATCGCCGGCCGCTACGACAACGAGCTGGGTGGCATGCAGTTGCCGGAGACGGTGATGGCGGCCTGCAACGGCTTTTTCACCGCCGCCAACCCCGGCACCGCCGGCTACCCCTTCCTGACCACCGCCGCCGCCAACCTGATCCGGGTGTTCGGCAGTGACCGGCAGCGTCGCACCTTTCTGCCGCACATGCTGTCCGGCCGGTTCAGCGGCACCATGGCCCTCACCGAGCCGCACGCTGGCTCCAGCCTGGCGGACATCCGCACCTCCGCCTCCCCGACCGGGGACGGGCATTACCTGATCAAGGGCGCCAAGATCTACATCTCCGGGGGCGAGCAGGCCATCACCGAAAACATCGTGCACATGGTGCTGGCGAGGATCAAAGGTGCCCCGGCGGGGGTTCGGGGGATCTCCCTGTTCATCGTGCCCAAGTTCCGGGTGGACGAGCAGGGCGCGTTGGGAGAGCGCAACGGCGTGGGCCTGGCCGGCCTGATTCACAAGCTGGGGTACCGGGGCACCACCTCCACCGCCCTCAGTTTTGGTGACGATGGTCCCTGCCACGGATACCTGGTGGGGGAACCGCACCAGGGGCTCAAGTACATGTTCCAGATGATGAACGAAGCCCGCCTGGGGGTGGGGTTTGGCGCCGCGGTGATTGGTTACCGGGGCTATCTGCACAGCTTGGCCTACGCCCGAGACCGGCTCCAGGGACGTAAGCCGTCGGAAAAGGACCCGGAAAGCCCGCAGGTGCCCATCATCGAGCACGCTGACGTCCGGCGCATGCTTTTGGCGCAGAAAGCCTACTGCGAGGGCGGCCTGGCGCTGTGTCTGTATGGCGCGCGCCTGGTGGACGACCAGCACACCCACCCGGACCCGGACCGGCGCCGGGAGGCCGGTAAGTTGCTGGACCTGCTGACCCCGATTATGAAAGCGTGGCCCTCCGAATATGGCCCCAAGGCCAACGATCTGGCGATCCAGGTATGCGGCGGCGCCGGTTACACCCGCGAGTATCCGGTCGAGCAGTGCTGGCGGGACAACCGTCTGAATCCGATTCACGAGGGAACCAACGGCATACAAGCCCT
>MDSZ01216351.1_pt1 | contig 41740 bp, 42 predicted proteins | sample 811201 | NCBI WGS metagenome assembly MDSZ01 (sample SAMN05326647, study PRJNA326480) | marine metagenome | isolation source: seawater | place: Indian Ocean: North | collected 2010 | reverse complement strand
TCAAATTTCCATGTCCATCCACCTCTGACTTTTTTAATAGATTTTTCTGCTATGAAATTCATCGCATATTCAAGAGCATCACTCTGAGATGGAACTAATCTAAAACGTTCAATAATATCTGACATTTTTTTATAAACGTTGTTAGCTCTGACTTTTAAATCAAATTTAGGAGGATTATCGGTTGGAGGCATTATAGCTGTATCTACAATGACTAAACCATACAATTTTTTTTTCATTAATGAAGCAGCATAAACACCACACATGCCACCAAGGCTATGCCCTATAAAAATTGGCTTTTTTAATTTTTCTTTTTTACAAACACCAACAATTTCTGCTCCCCATGACTCAACTGAATATTTTTTCTTCCATTCGCTATCACCCATTCCACCCAGATTCATAGCTATAACTCTATGTGTTTTAGCAAAGTAAGGAGCTATAAAACTCCACCATTCAGCATGCGCCATTCCACCATGGATAAAAATTAAGCCAGGTTTTGATTTGTCACCCCAAGCATTATAGACAATTTTCGTGCCTTTTATTTTCACAGATAGTACATCGGGTTCATTAGCTATTGCTTTTTCGAACCACTTTGGTGCGACTTGATTCATTTTGTTTTAAACCCTATTAATTGAACTATTAATTACTTTTTTTAAAAGTTTCGAGACTCTGTGTATCTTAGTTGGAGAAGAAAGTAAATCGTTTCTAACCTCAATTAAAGTATGCAGTAAATTATTTTTAAGGCCATGTTTATACATTGTATCTCCAATTAAGTTTCCCTTATAAGGCTCATTATCACCAACTTTCAATTTTCTGCGCTTCATTTCCATAATTATATAATCACTCAAGCTTCTATCTTGATTTGATAATATACCAAAATGAATATTTCTTTTTTTATTTTTAAAGATAGGGTTAAATGAATGAAGGGAAATTAATATTGTTATATTATCATTTTTAATCACTTTTTTAATTTTATGGTGATATCTATTATAAATTTTTGAAATTCTTATTTTTTTATCATTTTCACTTAAAGTGATATTTTTTTTAATTACTTTTCCGTCAACTATTACTGGAATTAATGTTGGATCTGACTTGTCTCTATTTAGATCAATAATTAGTCTTGAGTGTTCACCTATAATGTATTTAGATTTAAGTAGAGTAGATAAATTGATACACAATTCCTTTACTCCTAAGTCATAAGCAATATGTGAATTTAATAGATTCTTTTGGAGACCTAAATTTTTTAATGAATTTGGTATATAATTAGAAGCATGGTCTGCAATCAGAAGAATTCTTTTTTTTTTCTTCGCCGACAAAAATTTTTAGCCCTGACGAGCTTTCATTCTAGGATTTCGTTTATTAATTACGTACAAACGACCTTTTCTTTTAATAAGTTTATTATTGCGATCTCTTGTTTTAAGATTTTTTAGTGAACTTCTTACTTTCATTGCTGAGGCTCCGGCTGGGGTGCATTTGCTTCTTCGATCTTTTTAAGTCTAACTTTTTCTTTACGTAAATTATTTTTTCTAGATCTTTTTTTATTGAGTCTTGCTTCTCTAATTTTATTTGGTTTTTTCATTATTAATGCGATCTTTTATATAATTAAGTAAAAAAAACAACAAATAATTATTTTTTTTGGTGGGCACGGTTGGGATCGAACCAACAACCCCCACGATGTCAACGTGATGCTCTACCACTGAGCTACGTGCCCTTTTTATGGAGATCATAGATTATTATATGCCAAACTGTTGCTATCGTGCAAATCTTTTGAGTCCCTCAGGGGTAAACATTTTTTCATCATGTGGTTTTTCTAGTCTCCACTGGATTTTTGGAATGTCTATTGATCTAACATTTGCTAATTGATATCTCTTTGTCGTAAAATCATATGTTGCACTATGTATTGATAGGCACATTGGCTGATCATAAAAATTAATAATTGGAAATTCTCGATAGGCCATAATTTCACTATTATCATCAAAAGTCTCTTCCATTAACATGTTATGACTGTCAATATCAAAATACATTGTGCGATGTGGAATAATATGTCTTTTACCAGGTTTTAATTTAGCTTCAACAACATTAACGTTTACTAATTCATATCTTAGATATTCTTGATTAACATGAAATGGCGTCAATATTTCTTCAATTTGTGCTTCATGAAACTTATAAGCATTATAAGGCATCAGTTTTTTTTGTGTTCCAATAAAATTCCAATCATATCTATCTTTCGCACCATTAAAACCGTCAAACTGATCCGCTGTAGTCAGGCCTTGATTAGCGCTTGGCTTATAATCGTATGCAATATCTGGAGCGCGTCTAACCCTTCTAGTTCCTGGATTGTATGCCCAAGCTCTACGCGGTGTTTTAAGTGCATTAAGAGATTCAATAACCAATAAAGACGCGTCTGCCAATCTAGGAGGGTGAGTTACTTTCGACATTAATACTCCTTGTAAACCTTTTTCACTTCTAAGAAATGGATTCCAATAATTACGTGCTATTGCTTCACCAGCGCCATATGTTCTTGAGCCATCAGGATTGACAATAAAAAAAGGGGAAGAACCATAAATATCAACCCCTCTGTATCTAAGAATATGGTTCCATACATGATGTAAAGCTTCTGTTGGTTCTGGAAAAGGAATACTACCTACTATTCCATCAACCCCTTCACCATCATCGACTAAAGTAGCATTGCCTTTTGTTAATTGAAGTACTTCAACTGGTACTGAACAACTTCGACGTGATGGATATATATGCATTTTGAATGACTCAGGATACAAATTAAACATTTCAATTTGACCAGTAGTTAATATTGTATCCGCATAATCCAAATAATTATTTTTATTAATTGTAAGAATAATTTCGTCGTTCGTATAAGGGTCTGGATAAGAATTTCCCTGAGCGTTATAACCGCCTATAGGTTGCATTATTGGCTCTCTTTCGCCTATTTCTGGTAACAAAATTTTATCATTTGAATGCAGAAAAATTGGAAATAGAATAAAAATAAATATAAGGGTAGATTTTTTAATCACAAAAATATGATACAAAAAGCATATTAAATAAGCAACGTATAATTACTAAATATAAATGCATATCAAAATTAATGAACTTGTAATATTTTCTAATAAGCTAGCTGACGAAGCCCGTTTAATATCTCTCAAATATTTTAAAAAAAAGATAAAAGTAAACAATAAGAAAAAGAATGGGTTTGACCCAGTAACTATTGCTGACACAGAAATACAAAAAAAAATTAATAAATTAATTCTTAAAAAATATCCTGACCACTCTATTTTGGGGGAGGAAGAAAGTTTTATCAAAAATGGAGATTTTGAATGGTGTATTGATCCAATAGATGGAACAAAATCATATATACAAGGAGTACCTCTTTGGGGTACTTTAATATCAGTTTCAAAAAAAGGTAAAATTATTTTAGGGTTAGCAGATATACCTGCACTCGATGAAAGGTATATCGGATACTCAAATGTATCGTACAAAATAATTAAAGGTCAAAAGAAAAAGTTAAGAGTCAGAAAGGTAAAGAAACTATCTGAGACAATTCTAAATACAACATCTCCGTACGTTTTTGCAAACGAAGAGGATCAGTTATCTTTTGAAAGATTAAGCAAGAAAGTTAAATCAACACGTTTGGGTGGAGATTGTTATAGTTATTGTTTACTTGCTGATGGTCATGTTGATGTTGTTGTAGAAAGTGGACTTAATCCCTGGGATATCCGTGCATTGGAGCCAATAATCCAAAATTCAGGTGGAATATTAAAAACTTGGAATAATGGTAAAATTTTTCATGGAGGAAGGATAATAGCCTGCAATAACAAATTATTATTTGATAAATGCGTATATATCTTAAATAAAAAACCCAACTAATTAGTTGGGTTTTTCTGTGGTAATTTTTAAATATTAAGCAAGTGCGTCCATTACCGATTGCAATTTCATCGCTATAGACATATCTCCAGAAACTTTCAACTTGCCTTGCATGAACGCAGATGTGCCGTCAACCTCACCTGATCTCATTTGCTCAAAAGTTTCAAGTGACATAGATAAAGTACAATCAGCGTCTTTATCTTCATCTGATACAGTATTTGGATTAGACTTTCCATCAAGGAAAATACATCCTGCACCTTCAAAATCAAACTTAACTGTTGCTCCCAAGCCAGTATCCTTACCTTCGATACCTTTTTGAAACTCAGCCAATAAACTAGCTACGTCAGCCATATTTATACTCCTTCAATTAATTAAGATGGCATTAAAAACAATTTACAGTATATATGTCAATATAAAATTTTTTAACCATTCATGAAAAAACCTGATTTCTGGGAAAAAGCAAAAAAGAGCTTAATAGAAAAAGATCCAAAACTTGGAAAGTTAATTAAGATGTATCCCAAAGATTTTTTGTATACTAAATCTGATCCATTTTATACTCTGGCTCGATCCATAGTTGGTCAACAAATTTCTGTAAAAGCAGCCCAAGCAGTATGGGATAGATTTGAGAAAAAAGTAAAACTTGTAAGGCCTCGTAATGTAATGAGAACACACTTTATGACTTTAAAATCATGTGGATTATCTAGACAAAAAATATCATATATTAAATTTTTATCACAATCCTTTTTAAGTAAGGAAACAAACCCAAGCAACTGGCATCGTTTTTCAGACGAAGAAATAATTAGTGAATTAACTAAAATTAAAGGAATAGGAAGGTGGACAGCTGAGATGTTTTTAATATTTAATTTGTGTCGACCTGATATTTTTCCTGTTGACGATTTGGGATTGATAAAGGGAATTTGTGAATGCTATGATCTTCAATATCCACTCAAGAAGGAGAAAGCTCTAAAAATGTCTGAAAGATGGAAGCCATATAGGTCGGTAGCAACATGGTATTTTTGGAGAAGTTTAGATCCAATACCAGTAGAATATTAATATGAATAAAGTTGATATTTCATATGCCTCCAAAAGTGAGCATAATTTTGCTCAACGGATAATTATCAAGACAATTGAACAATTAACTGGAAAAAGAAAATTACAAAAGATCTATAATGAATATTCTCTAACTAAACGCAGCTCAAGATATTTTTGGAGTGGTATTCTAAAATCAATGAATATAAAAGTTACAATTAAATCAAGCAAAGATTTATTAATACCTGAAAAAGGTTCTTTGTTAATGATTGCAAACCATCCATTTGGTATCATAGATGGATTAATTATGTGTTCATTGGCTTCAAAAGTGAGAGCTGATTTTAAAATAATGACACACGAGACCCTAAGATTTGCACCAGAACTGGACAAATTTATACTACCAATTGATTTTAATGAAAATGATAAAGAGACAATTAAAAAAAATATTCAAACAACTAAAAAAGCAAGAGAGCATTTAATGAACAAAGGATTGTTAATTATTTTTCCTTCTGGAAGTGTTTCAGTTGCTAAGAGTCTAAAATCAGAGCCAAGCGATGATGAATGGAAACAATTTACAGCAAAATTGATCAAGCAAACAAAAACCGATGTATTACCTGTTTATTTTGATGGTAAAAATGGTTTTTTATTTCATATTTTTGCGTCAAAACTGAAAAATCAGACTCTAAAATACTCATCATATATACATGAAACAAAAAAAATGATTGGCAAAGAAATTAAAATATATCCTGGTAAAGTAATGAAATTTAATGATCTCAACAAAATTAAAGATAGAAATGAACTTACTAAATTTTTAAAATTTGAAACATATAAATTAAGAGAAAAATGAATAAATTTAAGGTAATTAGTTTTTATAAGTTTATAGAGATTGCAAATAAAGAAAAAATTAAGAAAGAAATAGAACAATTTATAAACATAAAGACTATAAGAGGTACCATTCTAATTGCTGAAGAAGGTATAAATGGTTCAATTTCTGGTGAAGAAAAAGATTTAGAAGAGGTAATCAAATTCATTGGAGAAATATTAAGTATAAAAAAATTAGGAATTAAAATAAATTCTGTAGATTTTCTACCTTTTAACAGAATTAAGATAAGATTAAAAAAAGAAATTGTATCACTTGGCAAAGGTAAATTTAATTTAAAAAATAAGTGTAAAAACTTCATAAATCCTACCGAATGGAATGATTTTATAAATCGAGAAGATGTTACTGTAATTGATTTAAGAAATAGTTATGAAATTGGAATTGGCAGATTTAAAAATTCTATAAACCCTAAAACAAAAACTTTTAGAGAATTTCCCAAGAAACTGAAGACTATGAAACTGGATAAAAATCAAAAAATTGCAATATACTGCACTGGTGGGATTAGGTGTGAAAAGGCGTCATATTATTTGAACAAAGAAGGATATAAGCATATTTATCAATTAAAAGGAGGTATAATTAATTACTTAGATTATGTTAATAAAAATTGTATAGCCAATGAATGGGAGGGTGAGTGTTTTGTATTTGATAATAGGGTAACTGTAAATAAAAGGCTGCAAATGGGTAAATATTTGCAATGTCATGGCTGTAGAAATCCAGTTTCAATAAAAGAAACAAAATCAAAGTATTATATCAAAGGTGTTTCATGTCCAAAATGCTATAAATCCCGAAGTACCTCACAAAAAAACAGCTCAATTTCCAGACAAAAACAAATTGAAATAGCTGAAAAAAGAAAATTAAATCACCCGTTTAAAAAAATCACCAAATTATAAATTTTTAAGTAATTTAATATTCTTTTTTATGTGCTTTAAATATTTATTCCAGTCATCTGAAGAAATTATAAAACCGATGCAATATTTAGATCCACATTTACAAGTGTGATCCTTAAAATCATCCTTATCAAATTCGTAGCCATAATCATAGGATAGCTCTGTACCTTTTTTTATATTTTTGATAGACGTAATCCATATTCGATTATTTTTGATTGTTACTTCACAATTAGGTTCACAAGAATGATTGATATATCTTGCTTTGTTGTATAATGGAGAACCATCTATATCGTATTTTTTGTTCAATTCAAAAATGTAAACTGAACCAGTTTTAGTAGAATTGAGATATTTCTTTATTCTTTGTTCACTGCGTCTATCACCTTCTTTTTTTGTTATTTTTTCTCCAATATACTCAATTATGTCTATATTCTTTTTAATAGGTTCAGAGGCAAAGACTCCGGTTCCATGTATTCTTGATTTTTTTACTTTCCACACAACAGTAAATATAAATACTAATGATTTTAAAACAAATTGTTTTTATACTTTGTTATAAAGTTGTATGTATCGTATATCATACATTCAACATTTTTTTTTGGTTTCCACTGTAATTCTTTATAAGACTTACTTATATCTGCATAATATTCGTCTAAATCTCCAGATCTTCTATCTACAATCGAGTAATTAATTTTTTGATTAAATATTTCTGAGCTTTTTTCAACTATTTCTAGAACACTGAACCCTCTACCCGCGCCAAGATTCCAAACAAAATAACCATTGTTATTTTCTAAGTATTTTTTTGCTTTTAAATGTCCATCAATTAAATCTTCAATATGAATAAAATCTCTAACTCCAGTTCCATCTCGTGTATTGTAGTTTCCTCCATAGACAGAAAGAACATTCTGATAACCTAGTATGGTCTTAATAATGTTAGGCATCAAGTTGGTATTATTCTTTATTTTGAATTCACCTATAAAACCTGAGGAATGCGCACCAAGAGGATTAAAATATCTTAATACTGAAATTTTCCATTTTTTATTTAATTTTGATAGATTTTTTAAAAATCTCTCAATTACAATTTTATTTTCTGAGTATGGATGCTTAAACTGAGCAATGGAGTCTGTCTCTTTCCAAGGTATTTTATTACATGAATCATAAACTGTTGCAGATGAGGAAAAAATAAATTCATACACACCAAACTTGTTCATTACTTCTAGTAATTTGATTGTTGATACAACATTATTATAATAATATTTCGAAGGATTATTAATACTTTCACTGATTGATTTAAGCCCCGCAAAATGAAAAACGGTTGTTATTTTAAATTTACTAAAAATTTCAAACAGAGTTTTTTCGTCATTTAAGTCTGCTTTTATAAAAACAAAAGATTTATCAGAAATTTTTCTCAAATTCTTAATTGCTATTTCTGAGCTATTGGAGAGATTATCTAAGACAACTACTTGATTATTTAATCTTAATAATTCTGCTACAGCATGAGATCCAACATATCCGCTTCCACCTGTTATTAAGATCATAAAATATCAAAATATTTATATTTTCTCACCATAAACAGAGTGTAAATAAAATCCTACCGGAAGGAAATGTATTATATTGATCCAGTTACTAAAAAAATTTAAACTTGGAGTAAAAGGGTTAAATATAATTATAAAACAACCAATTAAACAAATTTGATAGTCTGTCAGAAAAGTTTTTTTATGACTAATTTTTAAAATCATATGCTTGACGGTTAAATAAAAAACAATTGAAATAAATGATAAAAAAAACATTAGGCCAATCAAGCCCGTTTCCCCAAGCAACTGAAAATAAGTATGATGTGGATGGGTACTACATGATGATTGATTATAAGCAAATTTTGAATTGCTACAATTTTTCCTAAATAGTTTAGCTCCCTGACCAAACCAAATATTGTCTTTAAACATATTAATTGCTGTTCTTATGTAAGCGTTATGTTCTTTACTAAAATATATAAATTCATCTAAATCTTTTTCAATTTTAGGATTATATGAATTTTCACTTAAAACTTCTGAAGTAATTTGTTTTTCTGTAGAAGACATTTGTTCGATAGTAAAATCAATATTACGATGTCTTATGCTATCATCAAATGCTGTGACGATAAGGATTAAAAGCAATGATAATATAAAAGTAAATATTCTTAGTTTTTTATATTTATCTATAAATAAGATTATATAAACGGTTGAGCACGTAAGTAGAAATATTGCGCTTCTTTCACCTGTTACATAAATTAAAACATCTGTAATGATTAATAATACTGCAGCAACATATATTAACGATGTATTTAAATGGTAATTGAGTATTACAAGGCCTAAAAGAAGTGGAAATACTCTAGCTAAATAACCTCCAAGAATAAGTTCATCGCTAAATGGAAGATTCATTCTTACACGATTATTTTCAATACCAATCAAATTATTAGAAAAAAAGTATTGATAAGATCCATCGATTAAACAATAAATAAATACTACAAGTAATAATTGAGAAAATCTTTTTATAAAATTTTTATTGTTATTTATCAAAAACCAAATTGCTAAAGAAAATATTCCAAATCTAAAATAAAATAAACTCGATTCTAATGATAATAAAATATCACTAGAGAAAAGTGATCTGATAACTAAATAAAAATAAAATAAGAAAAAAAGAATAGAATAAATATTTTTATAATAGAACCACTCTTTTCTTATTACAGTTAAAATGATGAATACTATCCCTACAACAGATATTATAAGATCTGGAATAAATGGACCAGTCAGTAAAGTAAGTGGCAATAAGTATATGAGGTAACTAGATGAATTAATGAAAAATATTCTCGTCATAATATACCCTAAACCATTATAGAAACTTATCTTTTATAGAATTATAATTATAATTTGATTTAATTATTTAGCTTTTTTTTGGCGTCTTTGATTGTATATCTCTAAAATTGTAATAATTAATAAAGTAAAGAATATACTCATGATGCCAGCAAATATATAGTAAGACCTAATTGATTTTTTCATACTTTTAATTTTCACTGACGACTTATTGTAAATCACCAAGTCGAATTCAGATCGCTTTAAAATCTTAAGTGCCTGTTTAATGTTTGTTGAGTTTTCAATATATTCGTATACTTTAAAGCTCAGTAAATCTTTTGTTAAACCAGTACCGCCTACTCTTGCAAATGCAGCATGCTCGTCAACATATCTTACAAATTCGTGCACAATCTGATATACCGCTTGTTCAATTGGTTTATCGTCAAGATTATCTAATAATTTGGCTATATTGTCCTTTGCATTTTGTATATCTCTAACTCTTCTTTCAAGAACAACGGTTCCTGCTAAATAATTATTTCTATCTGCTGCAAAATTTTGTGAAATTATGGGTTCGACAAATCCAAGATCTTTTGAAAGTCTTATTTCATTTTCTATATCTCGAATTTCATTATCAAATAGGGTTATAATTTTTTTTATGGATAAACGTATTTTATCCATTTGATCATTTTTTAGATTTTCATTTTCGTCTAAAAATTCATCAAACTTTTCATATATTTTATTTCTACTAAAACTCTCTGCCTCTTTAACAACATCTATCAAGTAATCATTAATTTGATCAGGAGAAAGAGAATTAACTTTTAATATTATTGAACCTACTGGAATTCCTTCAGCAGGATTGATTCTTGGATATGATATAAATGGAAGATTAATTAAAGTATTATCAATACCCAGTTCTTCAGCAATAGATAATGTAAAATCTGTGTCCCTTAATTTATTTGCAACTAAGTCAATCAATTCAGCTGACGTAAGTTGTGATCGATTAAATTGGATTTCATTAAAAAGACTATAATTCATAAATACATTTTCATAAAGCGGAACAGGTTTAATCAGTATTTCAGAAACATAAGTATTTTTTTGATTGTAATACACTCTGTTGGTAGTGATCATTGATAGAACAAAAACTACTAAGAATAAAACTAAATATTTTAGTTTGAATACATTTAACAAATCAATCATGAAGAGTTAGGTTTAAACCAAACTCAAAATTAATCAATATCTTATTACATTTAGTCAGTTTTTTTAGATCTTGTTTTTATTATTCCTAAGTAATACATACTACCTAAAAATATTGCGACAGATATATATATCAAAAATAAGGCAAGAAATCTTATCGCAAAATCAAAATCATTTATATAACTTTTAAATAAAATATAAATCATGCACAATAAAAGCGTAATTATTGTCAATATTATAACTGCAATCCTTGGACTCTTAAAAATATTTATTAACGCGTGTGATAAATGATTAGTATCCCCTATGAAAGGACTTCTATTTTTACTTATACGTAGTAAAGAAACAAACATGACATCTAAAAAGATTACTAAAAAGATAATATTATTTAGTAAAAAAAAATAAATCTTATCAAAAAACATGTCAGAAGTATTTTCTTGCCAAATTAATTTAATTGAAACTGCACTAACGACAGATGCTAATTGAAATGACCCTATATCGCCCATAAATAATTTTGAGGGATAAAAATTGTAGATTATAAAGATAATAATTGAACCAATATATGCGGAGAGAACGAAAATAATATTTAAATCGGTATTCAAGTATAAAGCGTATAGTAAAAAAAAGGAAAAAAGTGTTAAGCAAAATGTTCCTGTGGCTCCATCAATATTATCAAACATGTTGACTGAATTTATAATCAAAATAATCCAAAAAATTGAAAAAAATACATTTAGAAAAAATATATCAAATATGGGAATTACAAAGCCTGCCCAAATCAAAACTGAAGCAATAATAAATTGAAAAAATAATTTAGTTAAAGGCATCATATTCTCTCTCTCATCAATGACACCGACTAATGAAGATATTATTATGATGAAGAAAATACCAATAAATGATTTATACTCTTGTGTGATCTCACCTAATATAAATGTATTCTGAAATATAATAATAAATGAAGTTATAATTGCACATATAGAGAAGGCAAGACCTCCTAAATGGGATTTATTGGAGTCGCCCCATCGTAAGTTTTTTTGTCTTTCAATTTTCTTTTTTGAAAATACAGCTGAATTACTTATTAATAATTTTAATGTAAAATATGATATTATGGAGGAAAATATAATAATGCATAAAACATTTACAAATGTTGGAAAACTGTACATTTAATTTGTTATTTAAGATAAAAATCAATTACTTTTTTTATACCATCTTTTAAGTCAACTATAGGATTAAATTCAAATTCTTGTCTTATGATAGTATTGTCTGCAATGAATGTTTTTACTTCATTTGGCCGTTTGTCCACATGCTCAACTTCTAGATTCTTAAAAAAGTCTTTTAAGATTTTATAGATATCAATTATTGAAGCATCTTTTCCAGTGCCTATATTCAAATATCTGTGATACGTATCCCTATTTTCTATAATTTTTATTAGAACATTTATAGTGTCGTCTATAAAAGTAAAATCTCTTGCCTGTAATCCATCGCCCTCGATTATTATTTTTTCATTATTTATAGCTTTAATCACAAAGTTTGGAATAACTGCGTCTATACCCTCTGTAGGACCATAAGTATTAAAGAAATTTAATGAAGTTACTTTTAATTGATTTTTATATCTCATATAAACATTTGCAAGATATTCATTTGCAACTTTTGAAACCGCATAAGGTGAATAAGGATTGAATAAGCTGTTCTCATCTAGTGATTTATTTTGATAACCAAATATTTCGCAAGTAGATGCTAAATAAAAATTTTCAACATTGCTGTTCACTGCTGCATTGAACAACTTTAGTGTCATATCAAAATTTTCAGTGGAATTTTCTAAATTATAAAATGACTCTTTAACATTTTTTTTTGCAGCTAAATGAACAATTTGATTGATGTCTCTCTCTATTAAGAAATCATGGCTAATTGATTGAACATCTATTTTAATTATATCACTAGAAGGGGGCCTTACAGGTTTGACACTTAAATTATCTATCCCATAGACAGTATACCCTTTATTCTTCAATGCAAGCGACAAACTTGCCCCTATAAAACCTGCAGCTCCAGTGATTAATATATTTTTTTTCATTATTGATTTTATGGGGTTTATAACAAACTATTTTTATTATTATATAGAAATATTTGGAATATTTTTTGAAGAATAAGTAATACTAATAAAGATATCATATCTATAAGTCGAAGTACAACTTTTACAAAAATCCCTATTTTTATTGATAGACTTACTTGAACTGCAATAATTCCAAATATTAATTCCATAATACCTAGATTCTGAGGCGTTATTTTAAAAGGCTCAAATAATTGGTTTGCCGTAAAAAAGTAAACCGTTTGATTAAACTCAATAGAACTTTCGAAAAGTCTTAGTACAAGATAGTACAATGCTAAACCGAAAATAATTTTTAGGATGCTAAAAATAATAAATAAAAATAAATTTTTTTTGTAAAGTAACATTCTAACAAACATGATTTGAGTCTCAATAATAATTACTTTGAGCCAGTAAAATCTTATTTTTTTTAATAATCTTATAACAAATTTGAATTTGAAAAGACTCACTAAAGTCACAAGTGTAAATAGCAAAATGTATATAATTGGAATAAAAGCTAAATATAATGAGGAATTGTTATTAGAAAAAAATAGAACTGATATCAAAAGAAATACAAGAGATAGGAGAAAGATCTCGAAAGAAATTAGAAGAATATATAGTCCTGTATATTTAGAATAACTAAAACCATGAATCTCTTTTAGAATAAATGCTCTATAAACGACTCCTGATTGAGGAATAAGATAACCAAGAATCTGCCCTTTAACAAAATAACTATTCCAAAAAATAAATTTTAAATTTAAAAATTTCTTTGAATTAATTACTACTAAAAATCTTTTTGAAGTAATTAAATTATAAGTTAATGAAAAAAATATTATCAAAAACAAATCAGAAATATTAAGTAAATTATATAAATTAATTTCGGTGTTATCTTGTTTGATTATAAGATAAATCAAAAATAATAATGAAATTGCTATCAAAGAGTTAAATAATGCGAATATATTTAATTGTAATGATTGTTTTTTTAATCCAATAATGAGTGCTAATAACCAAAATATTTGAAATAATATTTGGTCAAGATATTTTCTTCTGTACATTGATGAATTAAGAAACAAATGGAGTGAAAGTTTTCTTTCAATAAAATCACTAGCAGGCAAGTTGTAGTTTTTAAATTTAAGCAATCTTGCGAGCTGTAAATGCTTTCTTATAGCTTCACCTGAAAAAACCTGTTTCAGTCTATGAAAAAATGCTCTGAAACCAATATTTACACCTAATTCATTTTCATCATGCTGCCGGTAATACATCGAGTAGTATTCATCGATAATCCATTTATATCCATTTTCTCGACTGAAAGCGTAGATCATCCAGTCATGATGATGGAATTCATTTACTTCATTTTGGTTTTCAGAAATAAATTTTTTTAAGTTTTTTGAAAGTTTATTACTAAGTATAAAAGTACATCCTGGGCCTGGAGATTCAAAATAATGGTCGAAAAGCCTCTGATTTTGTGATTTGTTTATTTTTTTTGTTAATCCTGTTTCCCAATATGCTTCCACGTTAGATGAATAAGCGTCACAACTATTATTTTGCAAATATCTTATGCCTCTTATAATTTTGTCATTCTTCCAGATGTCATCTTGGTCTGATAATGATACAAAATCGTATGCTTCAACATTTACATTTTGAAATAAATGGTAAAAGTTTTTACTAGCAGATTTAAAGCTATTTCCACATTTCAATAAATTTACTCTATTATTTTTTTCAGCAATAGATTTAACATATTCCTCGGTACCATCATTTGATAGATCTACATTTATAAAAAGATTTAAATCAATATCTTTCTGACTCAGGATAGATTCTATCTGATCATAAATGTATTTTTTTCCATTGTATGCCGCTAATAATACAGCAACTTTTGGTTTTTTTCTTATCACTTAAAAATAACTTTAATTCTCAATTAAATTTAAAAGATATTTGCCATAATTATTATTCTTTATATCTTCAGCTAAACTTATTAATTGGTTTGTAGATATCCAATTTTTTCTATAGGCAATCTCCTCTGGACAGCATATTTTAAATCCTTGTCTTCTTTCTAATGTAGAAATAAAATGACTTGCCTCTAATAGATCCGCATGTGTTCCTGTGTCAAGCCATGCATATCCCCTTCCTAAAATCTCAACTTTAAGATTTTTTTCATTAAGATATAAGTTGTTTAATTCACTTATTTCAAGTTCTCCTCGTTTAGAAGGCTTAAGTTTTTTTGCTTTATCTGATGCCGAATTATCAAAAAAGTACAAACCTGTTACTGCATAATTAGATTTAGGCAATTCAGGCTTTTCAGTGATACTCAGAACATTATTATTTTTGTCAAAATCGACTACTCCAAATTGACTTGGATTTTCGACACGATATGCAAAGATTGTAGCTCCAGATTTATTATTATTTGCCTGATTTAGAATTTGTTCAAAATTACTTCCATAAAATATATTATCTCCAAGGACTAATGCAGAGCTATTACCATCAAGGTAATCTTCAGCAATTAATAAGGCTTGCGCTAGCCCTTCTGGATTTTCTTGTATTGCGTAATCAAGAGATATGCCCCACTTATTTCCATCACTAAGAAGTTTTTTATAATTGTCAATGTCGTGTGGTGTAGATATTAATAAGATATCTCTTATTCCTGCAAGCATCAATGTTGATAAGGAATAATAAATCATTGGTTTATCAAAAACTGGAAGTAATTGCTTTGATGTTACGCTTGTTGCGGGATAGAGCCTAGTGCCTGAACCACCTGCTAATATAATTCCTTTTCTACCCATATTAATGTAATTTCTTTTTTAATATTTGATGTAAATCTTCATGCCACGGCACAAAATTTAAATCAAACATTTTTTTAGCCTTTTCATTATTTAACCTTGAATTTAGTGGTCTTTTTGCTATTTGTGAAAAATCTTTAGATTTAATGCCTATTATGTTTTTACTCTTTAATTTTATTTTAAACTTATTTTTTTCTAAGTATTTAATTATTTTGCAACAATAATCATACCAGCTCAAATATCCATCGGGCACAATATTAAAGGTATTTTTTAGAAACTTAGAGTTATTCTTTTCCAAAGTGTAGTTCTTAATAATCTCACATACTGCATTAGCAATAAGTATTGTACTAGTAGGTGCGCCAATCTGATCATTTACAACTCTTAATGTATCTCTCATTTTTGCCAGTTTTAAAATAGAATTTAAAAAATTTTTTCCGTGCGCACTATATATCCACGAAGATCTTAAAATTACGTAGTTACAGCCTGAATAAGCGATACCTTGATCTGCTAACGCTTTACATTTACCATAAAAATTTACTGGTGACATCTTACTTTTTTCTCCCCAGGGTATGCTACCTCGGCCACTAAAAACATAATCTGATGAAAAATGAATTAACAATGAATTCATTTTTTTTATTTCGTATGCAATTTTTATTGGTATAGCCAAATTTATTTTTTTAGATACTCCTCTATTATTTTCACAACTATCAACTGACGTAAAAGCAGCGGCATTAATAATTATATTTGGCTTAATTTTTCTTATAGACTCTAAAAGTTTTTTTTCATTTAAGAAATTTCCACAGTATTTTTTACTACCCTTATGTAAAGAAATAACTTTGTATTTATTTTTTAATTTATTTTTTATTTCTATTCCAAGCTGTCCTTTACTTCCTAGAATTAGAATTTTTGACATTGCTATCTATTTTCGTAATTTTTATTTATCCAACCGTCATATGATTTATTTTGAATATCTTCTAACCAGTAATCATTTTTAATATACCATTTTATAGTCTCTACCAAGCCTACCTCAAATGGAATTTTAGGTTTCCAATTTAAATCTTTCATTATTTTATTTGAGTTAATTGCATACCTTGTGTCATGGCCTGGCCTGTCTTTAACAAACCTAATTAAACTTTCATAGAATTTTCCATTGTCCAATGGTGCCATCTTATCAAGATTACTGCAAATTAGTTTTACTAACTCAATATTCTTTATCTCATTTGATCCACCGATATTATATGTTTCAAGTGCTTTTCCTTTTTCTAGAATATCAATGATAGCATCGCAATGATCACTTACGTGCAACCAGTCGCGAATTTGCTCTCCTGTTCCATATATTGGAAGCTCCTTCTCTTTTAATGCATTGGATACTATTAATGGAATTAGCTTTTCAGGGTATTGAAATGGCCCATAATTATTCGAACAGTTTGAAATAATACATGGAAGTTCGTAAGTTTTTCCAAACGATCTGACTAAATGATCACTTGCAGCTTTACTTGCAGCATATGGGCTATTAGGTCTATATGGATCTTTTTCTACGGAGGGCTTATCCTCTTTGCCCAAGGAACCATAGACTTCATCGGTTGAAATATGAATAAACTTAAAAATGTTTTTCTTTGTATCAGTAAGACTATTGAAGTATTCCTTAGTATTATTTAACAAAGATAATGTCTCAATTACATTAGTGTTGAAAAATTCCTCTGGACCTAATATTGATCTATCAACATGACTTTCTGCTGCAAAATTAATTATTGCTCTTGGATTTTCATCATTCAATATTTGTTTTACGGCATCCTTGTTTCCTATTCTTACTTTATGAAAAACATAATTATCGTTATTGGCAATGCCTTTAAGATTTTTAATATTTCCAGCATAAGTTAAACAATCAATGTTAATAATTCTCTCAGTCACTTCACTTATCCACTTTTTTACAAAATTTGTTCCAATAAAGCCAGCGCCTCCTGTAACTATAATTGTCATTCTCTAAACACCCTTTCTAATTACTCTATCCAAATATCTCATAATATTTCTGGGTTCATGATATCTTTTAATTTTATAATACCTTTTTAATTTATTTTCCTTCGAGTTAATTTTATTTGTTTCGTATAAAAGCTCATATGATTTATTTGCCATTATCTCATCATCGAAATTGTCAACTATAAATCCATCATTTTCATCAGTTACTATCTCACTGATATTTGCGATATTAAAGGATACTACAGGTAACCCAGAGTACAAAGCTTCTGACGGCATTTGGGGCGCAGAATCCGCAATTGACGAAAAAATAAAAATATCCGACTGATGATATAATTTTGAGTATTCTACTGGATTATTACTAAACTCAAAAAAATCAAAAAAAATATTTTTTAGATTTAGATCACTAATTGGAGCATATTTTGAGCACAATACCCGAATTTTCTGATTTTCTCTAAGCAGATTGTCAAGGTGTTTAAGTACTTTAATAAATATTACTGAACCTTTTCTAAAATCAGATAAATCATAAGCACAAGAAAATATTGTCTTAAGGGAACTATCTTTTTTAGCATCCCATATTGGATAAAAAATTTCATTTTCAATTGGAATAACTGTTCTCCAATAATTCTTAAATTTCAATGGAGAGTCTTTTGCTATTTGAAGATCTTTATTTGAAAAAACTAGTATTTCTGTGGGAATTTGATTGAGAATACTTCCTTTCTGCTCTAATTGCTTTGAATAAAGTAAATATTCTGGTCTATTAATCTTGATATTATTATTATCAAGGTAATTATTGTATTCATTTAATAAAAAATGATAACCCCCTGAAACATGTGCATGATCAAGCATAACAAATATTATTCTACAATTAAATTTTGATTTAAAATATTTAATATCATGAATATTTACAAAATCACTTACCCAATGTATAAAAAGAATATCAATCTTACTTATTTTCTGTAATAGTTGACGATTAATGCCTTTTGTTTTTAATTCGTTTTTTTGATAAAAACAATAAGCAGATACATACTTATTGTATTTCTTATTTTTTCTTTTTACTAAAATGAATTTTGGGATAAATATTTTAATAATTTTTTTTAATTCAAATTTTAATCTAAAAAAAAAATTTTTATTCTTAATTTCTTGTCCAACAACCAGGCTTGAATTAAAGCCTTGTGAAATCATCATATTATGTATTTTTTGAGTTGCATTCCCGGCACCTCCATTAATCGTTGACGTTAAATGAACTAATCTAAGCTTATTATGTCTCATATGAATTTAATTATGAGTTACTTAATCGCCTCTAAGAATAAAGAATCCAATCCCTTTCTTGGTCTTCCATTATCACTGGTATCAAGCAGTATTGGAAAATTTATAATATTTGAAAAATTATATTCCACTTCCTCTACCCTTTTAAAACCTACACTTTTTAGCTCATCTGTTAAATTATATTTATCATATATCCACTTATGCATTTCACCAATATCAGCAAGGCTTACATTTTGTTTAAGAAATGATTTTGGAAGGAATTTAATGAATATGTTGATATATTTTCTTAAAAAAAAAGAAAATATTTTTGAGGAAGACTTTCTATTTAAACTACTATTATATTTTAAATCTTCACTAAATATATCACCTATTCTATCAACAACGTATGCTTTAAATTCTTTATCATTAGTTTTCTCAAGGGATTTAAAAATAGATCCTAAGGTTCCACCTGGTTTATTTCTTACAAATTGGTCTATTATTGAAACCATCATAAAATTTGCTTTTTTACTGTTCCCTGAATCCCTTTGCTTAATATATTCCCTTGTCATTTTTTCGAAATCTGGAACAACAACTCTAAATATACCTCCATCTTTTAGAACTCTTCTGCATTCTCTTAAAAAATTAGATAATTCTTCAATAGGTATGTGTTCAACAAAGTGACTACAATACACTGCATCAAAAGTGGACTCTTTAAATTTTAACTGATTTAAAAGATTTACTTTTTGAACACCATCTCTTTCTGTGAAATCAAGGTTTATCCAATCATTACTTCTTACATAATTACTCCCACAAGCTAAATTTATATATTTTAATTTTTTATCTGTATTCATACTTTTATAGCAATCCTTCCAGTGTAGTCAGATGGGATAAGTAGAGGAGGTTTATCTAATTTTGTAAAAAATTCGTCGACAGCTTTTTTACAGCCTCCCCAATGACCATAATCATCTATAAGAAGAACGCCTCCACTGGATAGTTTTGGATAAAGTTTTTCTAATTCCACTTTTGTAGACTCATACCAATCAGTATCAAGACGAAGAACAGAAATACTTGATGGTACGTTAGAATTATCTTTTAAAGTTTCTACAATATCTCCTTTAATCATGTTTACAGTTAAATTTTGTTTGTATGGTTCAATATTATTTTTGACATCATCAAAAGATGCATAGCACCAATTATTATGATTAATTTCATTTTGTCTTTCATACTCGTCTAATGCTTTCCTTCCAGTTGAGTTTTCATAATCATTGGATGTGGGTTTTGTCATTCCCTTAAAAGTATCATACATCCATACTGACTTATTATTACTTAACTGATTTAATAGTCGTATTGCTAATATTGAATTACCTCCTCTCCAAACGCCGCACTCAACAAAATCTCCATCAATTTTGGAATTGCAAACATACTTTACTGCAAATAGTGTTGCTAAAAGCCTATCAGGAGAGGTCATGGTCAGATTTTGATTAATAACTTCTTGAACTAATTCTTTGTCATTTTTTCTTAATTCAACATAATCGTATATTTTATTTAATTTTTTAACTTCATAATTACCTAATCTAAGAAGTGTATTGATAGCAGTTTTTAAGGGATTCATGATAATTAAATCCTAATATGATTTCTTATATATTTCAAAATACTTATTTTTTCGTTTTTAAAATTTTGGTCTGAAATTTTATTAATAATCAAATCAAAATTTTCATTTATATCGGGCCATAATACTATATTTTTTGAAGATAAATCTGAGTCAAATTTTATACTTTTCGTTGAATTCTCACCTGTATTATCATGACCAATATTTTTAACGTAAGACTCTATTGGATTAAGACAATAACCATTATTATCAAAAATTGATGTCATCCAAAATATTGCCCAAGTATTAATTTTACCATTATAGTTATCTTCAACCTGCTTGAAAAAATCAAACCGGTCATTTAGATTGAATTTACTAATCTTTTCTTTATTCCAATTTTTAATTAATAACTTTGGATTTTTTTCAAAACTACTCCACCTATCTTTCCATGTGCCCCACCCCCAACAATTCATTACTCTCCAAAAAAAGACATCGAAATCAACTTCATTTTCATTAAGTTTTAATGGATAGTTCCAGCCACTTACATGCCATACATTTTTATTTTGCTCATATTTGGATAAAGCATCATTCATAAAATTCAGAAAATAAGGACTTGTTACAATATCATCTTCTAAAACTATTAATCTATCAGAAATTCTAAATGTTTCTTCGATGCCTAAAATAATATTTTTTGAAAGCCCAAAATTATTTTCTCTCTTTATGATTTCAGGTTTAATTGGATAATCAAAATTTTCAATAATTTTTGTTACTGCCTTAACATCATTTATATCTTCATCTGATTTACTGCCATCACAATAAATAAATAATTTAGTCTTATTAAACTGGATATTTTTTGACAAGGCTGTTAAAGCCTTCATGGTATGAGTAGGCCGATTATAAACAAAAAATGCTACAGGTGTTTCAATCAAGTTATAATTTACTCTTTTTATATTCTAGATTTGGCTTGCCCCAATTGTTAATTATTGGCAAAAAATCAATCTCATTAGTATATAATTTTTTACCTCTAGCAACTAGCGAACCAATAATTAAGCTATCTGCTAGTGAATGTGGCCTTGAATTAAGCTTTTTATAAATTGTGGGTAAACTTTCATGCGACTCATAAAAATGTTTTAAATCATTTGTTTCACCCTGAAAAAGTTTGAAACCCTCAAATGTTATACTTTTTGCTTTAAGGAAAGCACATAAAGCAATTGCAAACCCACCAGTTGATGCAAGACTCAAGTCATTTTCCTCAAACCACGTAATATTTATAATATTTCTCATTATCATCTTTCTTAAATGATTATTAATATTATACACTTTTTCATATTTTGCTTTTAGAATATCAGGTTTACTGCCTCTTGAATGATTTGATTGAACGCAAATTAAATTTCCTAGTTCCAAATCTTTAAGCAATTGGTTTTTAACAATAACACTTCTTGAAGGTTTGCTGTAAGCTATGGACTCATCAATCAATTCATTGTCAACAATGGTCATCTTTGGTGTAACTAGATTTAATTTTTTTGCATTTGATGCTGATCCGTTGCAAGTTACTAATATCTTATCTTTTGAATATAGACTTAAATTTGGGTCTGGTGCTGATCCAAGAATAAATACGTCTTTTTTATAAATAATTGGATTTAAGTGAAACATAATAAAACTATGAAGGTTAATGATGTCCTTCAATTTATTTTTTATATATCGCATTTTTCTCTTTATATTCCGATCTTATTATATCCCATAAACCATTCCAATCGTTCGCAAGAGGCTTTTTTGGACTAACTTTTTTAAATTTACTGGGTTTCCACTTTTTGTGTAAAAAATTTTTCATCTGCTCTGACAATTCGTTTGGGCTATCATGTTGAAAGAAACTCACTTTTTTATACGAGCCTAGAGTTTCCCGAGCATACTCTAATTTTGCAACCATTATTGGGATTTTGTAATCAATTGCTTCCGAGATAGGAAGTCCCCATGTTTCAAGTTTAGACGGAAAAATAAGTGCATTAGCCTTACTGTATAACTTTTTCATCTGCCCTCTTGATTGATTTCCAATAAATTTTATTTGCTTTATTAAGGAATATTTCTTCTTTAAAATGGAAGCATACCGATTCTCATTTCCTTTAATAGTAATTTTAACCTCAAAATTAGGCACCACTTTTGTGTCAATAAGTTTTATAGCCTCACAAATTAATTCAATATTTTTATGAAATCTAGGAAGTGTGGGGTAAATAAAGATTATTTTTTTATTTAATTTAGTTTCATTACTAAGCTTTTTTTGTTTAATTACTGGTCTCGCAACTATTATGTTTTTGTGATTTGTTATTTTTTCAAATTTTTTTCTTAACCACTCTTGTTGAACAATTACTGAATCATTTTTATAAATATTTAATTTATAGATAAAGTTATAGAGTAAATTTCTTACAAGTGATGATGGTTCATGATAAATATCAATTAATTTCAAATTGTAAAACGGAATTGGGCAGTGACAATAAACAGTTTGATATTTTGCTTGAACTATTGTTGTTACGTCCTGCAACGAAATCCAAATATCAACATTTAACCTGACAGATAATTTTTTAAAGACATAGTACTCATGAATTAATCTTTGCATCCATGATTTTTTACTATTTGGAAATTCTAAAATATTTATTCTTTTACTATTTTTTACATTTAAGATTTTTTTACTGTTTGCAATAATAATTATGTTAGTATTTGGAAATTTCTTTTTTGCTGAGTTAATTGCTTCATTCAGAATAGTTAAAGGGCCACCTTCATTTATATTTGGAGCACATATGACTAGATTATTTATCAATTTTTTTACCATCAATTATTGATTTAGCTTTTTTATAATGAAATTATTTATGATTAATTTTTTTATCATTAATTTCACTACTGAAAGTAAAGTATATCTAAGCGACAAATATAAGCCAAATTCTTTATTGGATCTCATCGCCATCGCAGACTCAAAAATTGCTTTAAAGGGTTTGGTATTACTCAGACCTAGATTGTCCATTTTAACTACATAATAAGGATAAAACTTAGCTGAAATTGATTTACTGGCCCTAAGTAAGAATTCATAATCACCACTTATTTGATAATTAACGTTAAAATTACCATGCAATTTAAATAGTGATCTGTGATGCATTGATCCAGGATGTCCAATATTAATATTGTTTTTAAGTGCCTTTAAATTCCATTCTTTACCCAATTTTCCTGCAAAATTATTTCTTTTATCCTCTAGGTATATAATGCCACTGATAAAATTACTGTTCTGTAAATTAAATGACTCTATTAAATTTGTAATTGTGTCATTTCTAAAAAACCTATCACCTGCACCTAAAAATGTTATCCACTCACCTTTCGAAAATTTTAAACCTTTATTCCATGCATCATATATTCCTGAGTCTTTTTCTGATACATAAACACTGATAACATTCTGATACTTTTTACAAATTTCTGTTGTTGAGTCTGTCGATAGTCCATCAATAACTAACAATTCTTTATTTTCATAGTCTTGATTAATAAATGACTCTATGGTCATTTGTAGTTTGTCTCCATCATTTAACGTACTTACGATCACGCTAACTGATGGCATAGTGCTGTGTACTTTACTTATCATTGATTTTTAGTGATACTGTTGAAATTAAAAAGATTCCTAGGAACATAGTAGATCTAGCATAATTTGGCTCTTTTATAAGACATCCTAAAATTAGTGCTAATGCAAATGTAAAGTTAAATACTATATACTTAAAATTTTTATCATCATGGTTATTAATTAAAAATAATCTAAACTCTCTAATTCTTGATAAGAGGTATATTGAAAAGATAAATATTGGTAATATTCCAATTTCTATTATTAGTCTCCAAAGAAGCGAAAAAGCATCTCGTAATGTTAAATCATAAATTCTATAGTAAGCAAGTCTATCACCGTATGCCGATTCAAAATCAAAATAGCCTGTGGAACCAATACCATATCCAAATAAGGGTGAATTTTTTAGAACAACAATTGCCTGATCAAGACCTCTTAACCAGCTTAGTAATGATGGATTGGTCATTGATGCGGGATTAACAAATATATTAACTCTATCGTAATAATGGGGATAAGATAAAAGAATAAAGCCTGCGCAAAAAATAGAAAAAACAATCAAAAAAAATACTGTTAACTTTATAATACTGATTTTATATGACAGCCATAAAACAATAATAATAACCAACGCAATTGCAAACGTAACAAAGTGCATAGACTTTGCAAAGAAAGATGCTGCCAAAAGCAGGATTAATATTATGCAATTAATTATTAGGTATTTTTTAGAGAATCTAGATAGAAGAGTCATTGATATCAACGCCGCGGCCCCAGCTAACAAAGCCAATGCTGCATAACTTGGTTCGGAAAAACCTGCTTTTGGCCTTTTTGATGTATTTGGCTCAATCACAAAAAAATATTCGATACACATGTAAATCGATGAGATTGCGAGAGTATAAAGAATAATTTGAAACACAATCTTTTGAGAATATTTATGATTTTTCTCACCGTTGGTGATAATTAATAGCAATGCTGATAGCCACAGAATGCCAGACAAAAATCGATAATATGGACCAATATTAAATATTAAAACTACCAAACACTCTGTGATCACAAAGATAGAGAGAATAATTATTGTTTTTTTACTTACATAAAAGCTTGATATAGAAACTAATAAAACATTAATAATTAATAACAAACTAGTGATATCATACGCCGAAGTAAAAAATCGTATAGCAAAATATTGTAATGGAAAAAATGCAACGGCTGCATAGATAATTGCATTATTTAAATACATGATTTTATGTTCATTGGTTACTTTAAGTTACTTATTTTAATTTAGGAAACTTCTCACTAGTGAAATTTGTTCCTCGTACTCAGTTTTTTTTCTAAAAAATTTATTTTTTAACTTTATAGATAAATATAGCAATAATTCTGATTTTTTTAAGAATTGAACTAAACTTAGTTTAATTTTATCTCCAACTAAAGACTCTTCACTTTCCTTAATTGATTTTCTATAAATTCCTTTTGTGATTTTTAGAACATTTCTTTTTAATATTGTAGAATCTTCTTTCTTTTGTCTTCCAATAAAGTCTGTAAGTGACTTTATAAAATTGTCAAAAATATGCGGGAACATTTTGACTTCATTTTCAAATGATAGAAAATCTTCATTTTCAGTTTGCATTTCTTTATGAACTTGATGAAGTAAATATAGAGAATTATCAAAATAAACTTTTCCCGAGATTAAAATCATTAAATTTACATAACGTTCAAAAATTTGATTACTTGATATATTATTTTTAATTGATCGATTAATAATTTCTTTGAGGACCTCAGTTCTAATGATTGAATGCCACAAACCACTATAGCATTTTTTATAATCTTTTAACCGTTCTAATACATCATTGCTGTTATAGCCAATAGGATAGAATAATCTAAAAATACTATAGATATCGCCGTAAAGTTGATTTTTTTTGTTCAACGAATTTATTGCAAAATCAAATACATCTCCTCTACTAGCAGAATAATCAGGATTATTATCTAAAAATTTAATTTGATTAAAGATTGAGTCTTGAAAAATAAAGTCATCATTAGACATCATGCAAACATATTGTGTACTAACAGAACCAAGTGCCTTGATAATTTTACTTTGAAAAGTTTTTATGTCTTTATCAAATGGAAATACAATTTGAGATAGATTTATATTTGGAAAGTAAGACTCGTGTATTTCATACCTATCTATCTCTTCACCTCCATCAGCAATAATAATGTTGAAATTTTTTAAGTTTTGATTTGCATATTTTAGCCAGCGCTTTGTAAACAAAGGTCTTCCTTTAATCAACAATATTATTGTTAATTCTTTCATATTTACTTAAGTGAATATAGAGTTTGACTGCCGCAATTGTTCAATCGTATCTTTTATGCCTTTATTGATATTACCGCAAAATTTAAAACCATTTTTTTTTATTTTAGAATTTAAAACTTCATAAGACAATTGGTTCATGATGTGGCTATCTACTAACTCGATTGTTAAATTTGGAGAATAAGTTTTTATAGTGTTTAAGATTTCATTGACTGTTAAATTCTCAGTTAAAACATTATAGATTTCATTATTAAACAAATTTTTATTGATAACATAAGCTATCGCATTTGATAAATCTAATAAATCAAGGTAAGGTCTCTTCTGGTCCATAGCTGTTTTCCAGACAGTAATTGGCTTATTCATAACTGCTTGCCAACAAAATTTATTAACAGCAGTATGAAACCTCATACCTGGTGAGATTCCATAAATTGTCCCAGGTCTAAATATTACTGACTTAAAATCATACTTTTTTGAAATATTGGCGATTAATCTTTCTTCTTTTAGTTTAATTTCAGCATATGGACTTTGAGGCTTAAGTTCATCTTCTGAACAATTCTCGTCAACAGTAGCTTCTTGTGTTCCATATACACTTGTAGATGACATTGAAATTAACTTAATATTGCTTTCCAAACAAAAATTTGCAACTTTATCTGTGGAATTTAGATTATTTTCTTCTACCAAATTCTTGTTTTCAAAACTAGATGTTGCATCAGTCAATGCTGCTAAGTGAATTAATATGTCAGCATTGCCTACCAAATCAAATAGGTTTGCTTTTGTCACATCAGCTTCAATAAATTGATATTTAGCAATATTTGGTAAATTAAATATCGAGAAGTATCGTTGAGTCACAAGTGAGTCTATTGCTATAATTTCAAGTTCCTTAAATTGCTCGGGTAGACTTCTTAATAAATAGGAACCAATATGTCCTAATGCACCGGTAATAACAATTCTCATTACTTAATTGCCCTTAAATAACCCTCAGGGTGACAAGAAAATAATAATTTTTTGTCATAGCTACGATCTATAATGAACCTATCATTTGTTTTTAAAAAATGCCTCATGGCAGTTTTTGGACTATTTCCTGGACCCCATGGTCTTGGTCTGTGTTTTTGCTTTGGAACATCTTCTACAATTGTATCACCTACTATTATGTAATTTCCCTTTCCTACAAAGTCAGAATATATTTCTAATTCTTTTAAAACATGTTGATGAGAATGGGCGGAATCAAGAATAATTAGGTTTTTTTTCGATTTACCAATTATTCTTTTTAGCTTAGCAATGGTATCATCATGAGTACTTTTACCTTGTATTAATGAAATTTTTTTTGAAATTTTTCCTTTATTCATTAACCTCTTTCTAAGATCAGGAGGTATAAAAATATCAATTCCAACCGCTTTTTTTCCACCAAAAAGCTGGAGTAAAGAAGCGCCGAATAAAAGACCACCACCCCATGCAACACCTACTTCTATAATATTTTCTGGACGAGTGTTCCAAAATATATTTTCGATTGCCAAAATGTCTTGTTGTAAATTTAGTATTGGCTCACCCATCCATGAGCTTTGATGAGCCCATCTATGTTTATCAGCTTCAATAAGAACCTCATTTGCCTTTTTTTGAAGATTTTTATTTCGATACATTTTTTCATATGCTTTTTCGTTTAGTCTAATGAATTCTTTTTTTGAAATTATCTTTTTTTTCATTTAATTATTTTTTTTTAAAAAAATTAATTGAAGTTTCGTAGTATTTATTAAGCCAAATCATCGATTTTTTATTTGTAATATTTTCTAATGCAAAATGAAGATTTTTTCCATTTTTATTTGCAGTTTCTAATATTTCTTTTCTTAGATTTTTTTTCATAGGAAGACAAAGTATACTTGTGATAAGTATGTCCTTAATATCAGAATTTTCTATATAATATTTCAAGTTAGGATAATGATCGACTTCATGAATTTCAGTTTCTTCAATTGTATTATAAAATGAGTTATTTTTTGCGTAGTGTCTTAAAATTTCTCTTTGTATTTCATGACTACAATTTTCCATTATTGGATTTTTTTGGTACATATAAAAAATACATTCTTTTGAATTTTTCTTTTTTTCAAAAAAACTATCATACAGGCCATGCAAACTTTTTACCCCGCTGGATTTACCCTTCTCAAGAATTCTAAAATCAAACGAAACTCTATTTTTATTTGATTGATTATTTTTGGTCCCATGCATTGTGGCTGTATTAAAAAAAAGAATTTCTCCATAATTCATTATTTGTGGAGATGAATATCTTTTAAAAATTTTATTTGCTTGAGGAATTGTCATTTCTTTATCTTTAAATTCTTTCATCAATTCATTTGATTTTTCTATATTTGATAGCCACAAAGCATTATGCTTATTTGTATTTGTTAATGGAACCCATACATTAATCACTTCTTTTCCATGACCGTACATTACATCATTATGATACTCTACAGACTTTGATCCTTTTTTATGAATTCTAAAGCTAGGTACCCTCTGATAATAAAAATTCTTTGTCCTGAATTTTTTTGAGATATCAATTAAAATTTTTTGGTACAAATCATTAAATTCGTTTGAACATAAAAATTTATAGAATACCTCATAACAATAACTGATTTTATTTTTTTTAAGAAAAATATCTATGTCTTTTTCATTGATAAAATTAAGTAACCCTTCAATTAAATTAATTTTTTTTGTATTAAATGATATCTTCTCACCATCAATTACTCTTAGTTTCATTCGTGATATTTCTTTCCATTTTTGTGCTTTTTACTCCAGGTATAGTTTCGTATCTATTTCACTTAAAAAAAGCATATTTTTTTCTTTTTCTCTTTAACATTAAAATATTTTTAATTAATTTAGTAAATTGTAAATTTATTTTTACAAAAATATATAATGAAAAATTTACTAATCTTATTAATACCTCCAATCTTTATTAGATTAAAGAATTATTTTCGGAATAGATATTTCGGTTATTTGTTTTGGGGCAGATATAGTAATTTAGATGAATTTAAAAATTTTATAAAAGAAGACACTTATTTATTAAAAGAACAGCATCAACAAAGTGTTAAGAATTATTTAAAAAATAAAGAAATTTATAATTTTGATTTAAGAAATTCATTCTTGCCTATTTTTGTTTCTAGCCTTTCAGACATAAATTTAAAAATCCTTGACATAGGTGGAGGATTTAATTCATGCTTTAAATACATAAATAAATCACAAAAGAAAAACATTGATGTAACGGTATTAGAAAGAGATGAAATTGTAACTAGTATAAAAGAATTAGGTGAAATTGATAAAAATGTGCAGTATACCAACGAAATTATAAGCAACGATTATGAAATTATTTTTTTTGGATCATCAATTCAGTATTTCTTAGAATTTAAAAAAATAAAAGAGATTGTTACTAAATGTTCTGCGCAATACATAATTATTGTTGATACAGCTTTTACTCAAGTTGATGAAGATATTTTTTCTTTACAGGTAAATATGTTTCCGTCTTTAATACCATATAAAATTAATTCAATTTCAAAAATTGAAAATAAATTTAATAAACTCAATTATAATTTAATTTATAAATCAAAAAGATCTTGCGGGAAACATAAGCATTTAAATAAAAATCAATTATTTAGTAGAGATCTGATTTTTAAAAGGAGTTAGCATCCTTACTCATAAGGAATTGATTGTAATCTCTTACATATTCATTTTCATTATAAATAGCATCACATAAAACAGTTAATATTGAATTATCTATTGTGTACTTTTGATTTGACCAAATATTGGGCGGTACAAAAATTCCAATATTTGGCTTATTTAAAGTGAATCTTTTTTTATTTTTTCCGTCATCACATTCAATTAGTACTTCTCCTTTTGTGCATAACATAAACTGTGAATGTGCTTTGTGCGAGTGCTCTCCTCGAGTTGATCCTTTCGGAGCAATAATTTGGAAAACTCTTTTTACTTCAATAGGAATATGAGTATTTGTTTCTATCGGTATTAAATCACCTTTTAAATCTTTAAAGACAGGTAATTTTATTAATTTTACATCATCTATGCTGCTATTTTTCATGAAAATTCTTTAATAAATTTAATTAACTCCTCTGAGTATTCGTCAATTTGACTTTTAGTTAAATTCATTGAGCAAGGCAGATTTATTCCTCTTGATGAAATGTCGTAGCTAATAATATTTTTAGTCTCGTATATATGCTTTTCATCAAATGCAGGTAACGAGGATAATGGATAAAAGAAAGGTCTCACAGGCAAACCTCTTTTTGGCATCTCATCAAGTGCAATTTCTTTGTTAATTTTATGAGATTTTCCAAAAACTAATGCTGTTGCCCATACTCCGTTAAAGGTATTATTCGTTTCAGGATTGAATTTTATATCTTTTATTTCAGATAAATTATTTTGAAAAGTTTCCCATATCCATCTTTTAATTCGAATTAATTCGTCTATTCTCTGAAATTGGGCATATCCTAGTGCAGCTTGTACGTTAAATGGCATGTATTTAAAAGTGACTTCTGTATTAAAATAAGTTCCTGGCTCTCTTCCATGATCTCTTAAGAACTTACATCTTTTGTAAATATCTTCATCATCTAAAATTAGCATTCCTCCCTCACCTGTTGTTAATGTTTTAGTTCTATGAAAACTAAATGTTGAACCAATTCCAAACTTTCCCGCCTTAATGCCTCGAAATTTAGATCCAAGTGCTTCCGCGGAGTCTTCAATGAGAAAGATATTTTTTTCATTACATAATTTTTGAATTGAATCATAGTCTGGCATGTTCCCGTACAAGTCAACTACGATAACCGCTTTTGTCTTATCTGTTATTTTGTCACTAATTGTTTTTGCTGTAAGGCACCAATGATTTGGATCAATATCGGCAAATATAGTTTTTGCTCCTAAATAACTTACACCCGCTACTGAGCCCACCCAGGTGCAATCAGGGACAATAACCTCATCGCCACTTTGAATACCCAAGCCTGCTAACAGCAAGTGTATCGCAGTTGTACAATTTGGTGTCATAAGACCATATTTTCTATCATGATAGATTGCAAACTCATTTTCAAAAGTTTCTACGTAATAGTATGCATCTTTTCCATACCATCCTTCCCTCATTGCATTTTCCACAATTTTAATTTCATGATCAGTAATAGATGGTCCTGCCATGGTAATTGTTGATAAATTCTTATTCATGTTTTATAAAATTCATTAATCAGTTTTGAAATTTTCATTGCGTCAGAGATTTTTAATTCAGGGTAAATTGGAAGTGATAAAATATTTTTTGCTACACCTTCAGTCTTTTTAAGATGGGTTAATTTTTTATTTTTATAAATTCTCTGTTTATGAATAGGCACTGGATAGTGAATACCTGCAAATATTTTATTTTTTTTAAGATAAGCTAATAATTTATCTCTGTTCTTACATTTAATAACGTATAGATGGTAAACATGAGAAGAATTTCTTCTTTTTTTTGGAGTAATTACATGTTTTGAAGTAATAGCTTTGTTATATATTGAGGCAATTTTTAATCTCTTAAGATTATCTCTATCCAAAGATTTTAACTTTTCAACTAATATACCAGCCTGTAATTCATCAAGTCTTGAATTCCTGCCATACATATGACTCTCAAATTTTTTTTCCCATCCATATTCTCTCATCATCCTAATTTTTTTTGCAATTTTTTTATTATTTGAAGTTACTATGCCTGCATCTCCTAAGGCTCCAAGATTTTTTGTTGGGTACAAACTAAAACACCCTATTATACCTATCGATCCAAGTCTTTTTTTTTCAAATCGTGCTCCATGGGCTTGCGAAACATCTTCAATTAAATGAATTTTATGTTTTTTGGATATTTTAACTATTTCATTTAAATTGACTGATTGACCGTATATATGAACACAAACAATAGCTTTCGTTTTCCTGTTTATTGCTTGATAAATAAGATTGTGATCAATGCCAAAAAATTCATCCTCAATATCAACAAAGATTGGCTTCGCCCCCGTAGATAAAATTGCTGAAACTGTAGCCATCGCTGTATGTGATACTGTTATGACTTCATCGCCAACACCAATATCTAAACTTCGCAAGGCTAATTCTATTCCATCGGTTCCATTTGCAACGCCAACTGCATATTTAGCTCCTATATAATTTGCAAAATTTTTCTCAAATTTTAAAACATTTTTACCGAGTATATATTGGCCACTATCTAAAGTTTTTTTTATTGAGTCTAAAATATTTTTTTTATGAGACTTAAACTGTTCAATTGGCTTAGATACTAAAGTCATTTAATAAAACCTATCTTTGGTACGTGGGTGATCCATTTACCTTGTGATCTGGTATAATTTTCTTCTTTTTCAATTATCTCATTAAAATGATTCCAGGCGAATAAAAAAGTATTTTTGCAATCAGAGTCTTTAAAATACTTGTAATCTATTATCGGTATGTGCATGCCGGGAGAGAATTTTCCTATTTTCTGTGGCGTAGTATCATATATGCGTGAAATTAAGTCACTTTTAATATTGCAGTAATTTAAAATGGTTGTGCTTTTAGAAGTTGCGGCGTATCCAACAACTTCATTACCCTCACTTTTAATTTTCTCTAAAAGACTTACTAAATTTTTCCTTGAATTTCTAACATTCTTATCAAACTCAGAAAGTTTTTCAATTGTATCTATGCCGGTTAACTTTTCCTCGTCCAATATTCGCGTTACAACAGGACTTACCTCATATACTCCTTTATTTGCTATAACATACCTCATAGATCCCCCGTGAGTTGACTGGGGTACTAAATCAATTAATTCCATTTCAAAGAGATCAAACATATACTGAACTGAATGAGCAGAGAATAAAAATACGTGTTCATCGTATATTTGATCGTAGGAAGTTTTATTAATGACATCTCCTAGATATGGATCTTCAAATATAACTTTACCAGTTTTACTTAATAGTAATTTTATGTTTTGAATTAACTCTATAATATTTGGAATATGGCAAATTACATTTGCGGCAACAAAAAATTCAGCGTGACCATAAGTCTTTAGAATCTGATTGACTGTGTCTTCATTAAAGAAATCTTGAATTACATTTACATTTTTCTTTTCGGCAACCTCAGCTACATTTTTAGATGGCTCTACTCCTACGTGCGGAAGATTTTTTTTACTAAAATTTTCTAATAAAATACCGTCATTACAACCTAACTCCACTACTAATGAATCTCTATCATAATTCTCTTGGGAACTGATAAAATTATAAAATTCCTTAAAATGTAATTGCATATGACTTGAGAGACTTGAGTAAAAAGCATAGTTTTCATGAAACATTTTTTGTGGTTCAGGCTGATCAATTAATTGAAATAATTTACTTTTATTGCAAAATCCAACTTGCATATGAAAAAAGTACTCTGAGTTGAATTCATCTTCATTCAGAAAACCATTACCAAGAGGCTGATTACCAAAATCAGTAATTATACTAAGAGGGTTGCCTGAAACTCTGCAATTTTTTTTATTATTCATATTTTTATACGTACTCTGTATAAATTATATTAAGAATTTGTTTAAACATTTTTGAATTATATTCAATACCTGATATTTTATTTTCATACTGAATATGGTCCCAGTTTCGCTTATTAGCAATTTTATTTGTAATAAATAATCTTAGTGTCTGACGTTGACTAGTTTTTTTTAATTTTTGCAATTGATTAAATACATAAGAATAAAGCTCATTGAGCTCTTTTATGTTTGTTTCTTTCCATTTTTTTATACTCAGACTTTTTAAAACTCGATCATAATCATTTACTGATTTCCACTTAATTAGAAATTTAAATTCATCTGACCAGGGACCATTTGCCCATCCAATCATCGGTTGCCCAAGATAAACAATTTCCTCAGCAACAGACCCACATCTCGTAATGCCATAAAATTTAAGATTTTTACAAAGTGCTATCAATGAAGAAGTTTTGTTTAAAAATATTACTTTTTTATTTGTAGCATAAGAAATCAATAGTTTTCTTAAAGCATGGTAATTTGAAGGGTAGTTTAACTCATCAATATTTGGATGAAGTTTAATATATATTTTTGATATATTTTTATTTTCTAAACAATTATTTATTGTAAATTTTAACCAGTGAAAGACATCATCAAATCCATCCAAGCCATCATCATATAAAGCGTCTTCAAGATTTTGAGAGAATATAACTACCGATAAATTATTTTTATCAAATTCAATTATTTTTTTATTAATATCGTAAACGTACTTTGTATCATTTTTATTAGAAAAATTTTTCTTTAAAAATGTATCTACAACTGATTTATCGTATAGTTTTCTGTCTAACCACGATTTTGAAATTTTTTTATAATCTTTTGAATGTTTACCTCTAGATACTTTGTAATTTTTCAATAAGTATTTTGTATTGTGTCTTATTTCGAAATTATTATCACCTGTATGAATATCAATAATTTTTACTCCAATACTATTAAGTTTTCTGACCCAGATCTGGTGTATATACCATGGTTCTGTAGGGATTATATATACTCCATTATATTCTTTGAGAGCAATTTTTTCACATTTATTAATGATATTGACTCCCTGGTAAAGGTTTAAAAATAAAGGAAATGAAAATTTTAACTCTCCACCAGTTTTGGGGTTTGTCCTAATATTAAATGCTGCTATTAGATCTCCAATTTGAATATTTTGATAGTGTAATTTCAAAAACTTTTGTTTATCAAAATTAAGATTTTTCACACAACTGCATAATAGTTTAAATGAAATAAACAATATTTTTAAATAATAAAAAATGTTAAGATTAGATAGCTTAGTCTTAAAAATAGCACCTTTAAAGTTTTCAATCTCGAGACGCAAATTTTTACTTAAATTTAAATCATTATAAAAAGATTTTTTTTTTGGAGTAATATTATTTTTTAATTTTTTTAAAATTTTATTTATAGTGACATTAACAGTACTTTTTTTCTTTTGTTTTCTTTTTTCTATAATAAATTCTAAATTTTTTAAAATTAATTTCTTTATAAATGATGGAAACCAATTGTAGATTATCACGAAAAAATCAAAAAAGATTATAGAAATTTTCATATTACGCGGGTTAGGTAATAATGAAATATTCACATAATTATTTTTTTTATTCCCAAGTATGTTCTTGTGAAGCCACATTGATGCAGCAATAATTATCATTGTATGCCCTGCAGACGGGTAGGCACAAGATAAAACTAAGTATTCCTTTTTCACGACTTTTTCAAATCTTAGTTAAATTAAATGAATAGCTAGTTATAGAATTTTGAAACAAATCAGTCGAAAACCCTTCTTTAAAAAGTGATATTTTGTAGTCTTTATTATCAGAAATTATATCTTTATTATTAGGAATAAATTTTTTTCCGATACGGTACCAAGTTATATTTCTTTTCGACATTTCTTTAATGGCTTCTTGTTGCACTAAATGACTTAATGGCTTATCAAATTTAAGCCTCTCATAAGCCGCTGTCGAGTACTCACACTCGTCTCTGCTAAAACTAAATAAACCACCGCCAATAAATTTTTGATTATCTTCGAACAAACACACTAGAAATGATTTACCATTAATCAAGTTATTATATTGAATATTCCAACTTTCATCAGACCTTGTTTTACCGCTTGAAACAGTAATATGTAATTGTTTAAATTGATCCCATAATTCTGTCTCCTCTGCGCTAACCACTTTTGTACTCCACAACTTTTCTGCTTGTTTAATGCTTGATTTTGTACCCTTTCTAAAATTTGAAAAAATTTCATTGTAATTATCCTGAATTTTAACGTACAGCGAATATTCATTAGAAAAATATTTTTCATATTTTACTGCATTTTCTTGCCAAAAATTCAGCTTCATTGAGTTCAAGAAGGGTTTAAAAAATTTAATTTCACCAGTTTCTAAGCCCAAATCTCTAATTATATTGACCGTTTCTAAAAATAATTTTTTCTTTAATTTGCTATTTATATTTCTTGCTTCTACTGGGTATAGAACTGGAAAGGAAAAAGTACTTAATTTATAAACTCCATTTATCTTAGTTACACTTAAAGGCCATAATGAAATAAATCTATTTTCAAAAAAAAACATCATTGAAATTTCAAAGAATTCATCTGAAGAATCATTGATTAACTGTTTTTGAAAATTTAAAAATTCATTCGTGTAGTAATAATTAATATAATCTAAATCATTTAGAGATTTCTCCCATAATTCATGATTTTCAGATCTAAATTCAAGATGAAAAGAAGTATTTTTTCTTATTTTTGATAATATTTCTGAATATTTCATATAATCTTATAACCTCCAAAGACTTGGGTTTAATATTTCTTCATCTTCCAAATTAAAATCTTTTTTTAATGGAGTATAGTTGCTTTTTGCAAAATCTAATATTTCTTTTAAGTTATTGAGACAGCTTATTCCTACAATGAGATTACTAATATTATTTTTATTTAATTGTTCAAGCATATAACCTAAACAAGCCTTTAAAGGAGTAGTTTTTTTGTTTAGTATATATTCATCCCATTCATTCCATAAACTATTCCACTTTGAGAAATATTTTGGTCTATCTTCCCGGTTCATTAATAGTAAACCTTGAAGAAAAACTGATCTTGCATGTATCTGTTTATGATCATTTCTTAATCTTTTCACCCAACCTGAAATCTCAAATCGCCTATCTAAAATATTCATTGGCAATTGAACTACATCAATTTCATATTTATCGTACAAAGTATCTAGTTCATTAGTGTTGTAAATTGAATAGCCAATATTTTTTATCTTTCCCTTCTCTTTAGCCTCTCTAATACTTTCATAGAGATAATCACCAGATTTCCCGAAAAGATCTGCCGATTTATGAATTAATAACGCATGTATATTATCTTTTTTTAGGTTCACTAAGGATTTTTGTAATTCATTGTTAACCCATTCCTTAATTTTTTTAATGTCAATATCCTCAGGAAGGGGGGAAATCTTTGTAATTATTTGAAACTTATTATTATTTAGCTCGCCTATATTGCGTTCGCTCTCTCCATAGCCTGATGCAGTATCTATAAGATTGATTCCTTCTTTTGATGCATAATTAAATATCTTATCTATTTCACTTTTATTTATTTGACCACGCTCGTTTGATATCCCGTAACTACTTCCTAACTGAGCACTACCTAGAATTATTCTATTAATTATGGTATTTTTAGAATCCTGAATGTAATACATCTATTACAAAGTCTTGTTGTTTTTTAGTTAAACTTGGGAATATTGGTAAGCTAATAGCTTCACTACTAAATCTTTCTGATACTGGAAAATCACCCTCTTTAAATCCAAGTTCTCTATAATAAGGATGTAAGTGAATGGGAATATAATGAAGATTTACTATAATATTTTTTTTTCTTAATAAATTGAATATTTTCTTGTGCTTTCCAGGAAACATATTCTTATCAATTCTAATCACATATAAGTGAAAACTTGAATAGTTGTATTCTTTAACTGTTGGTAAACAAAAAAGTCTTGTATCTAATTGAGAGTCGTAATATCTAGCAATTTCATTTCTTCTAACTAAATATCTGCTAAGCTTTTTCAACTGACTAATACCTAATGCAGCATGTAAATCACTTAATCTGTAATTATACCCAAGCACTTGCTGCTCGTAATACCACGCGCCTTTTTGCTTAAATTTCATTCTAGATTTATCTCTGATAATTCCATGTGCACTGTATTGTTTAAGTTTAAGATATATTTCTTTTTTATTCGTTAACGCAGCCCCTCCCTCCGCAGTAGTAATCATTTTTACAGGATGAAAACTAAAAATAACTATATCTGACCATTTACAATTTCCAACTTTTTGATTTCTATGTTTTGCCCCCAAAGAATGAGAAGCATCTTCAATTATCTTGAAACCATATTTTTTTGACAACATCCAAATTTTTTTTTGCTCACTTGATTGGCCAGCAAAATGAACGGGGATAACAATTTTTGGTAAATTATTTTTCTTCTTAGATTCAATTAACTTTTCTTCCAATTTAATGACATCCATATTAGATGTTTCAACATCTATATCTACAAAATCTACTTTTGCTCCACAGTACAAACCGCAATTTGCTGAAGCTACAAAGCTATTTGGAACAGTCCACATCACATCCCCTGCTTTCAAACCTAGTGATAAACAACTTATATGAAGTGCACTGGTAGCACTATTTACGACGGCACAGTATTTTGATTCAACTTTTTTTGCTAATCTTTCCTCAAATTTTGGAGATAAAGGACCTTGAGTGATCATGTTAGATTTCAGTGTTCTTACGACTGCATCTATATCGTCTTTATCCATTGAGTGTTGGCCATAAGGTATCATGAATTAGTCAAGCAAACCCTTTATTTGATCAATATTTAGAAAATCTTCATTAACTCTTGAACTATATTCAAAATCTAGCTCAACGGCTTCGCCGACTTCATTTAGGGCATTTTTTACAAATTCGTTTTTTCCGATATCTAAATCAATAGACGGAGTAATAACAAAATGGTCATTAAATTTAAGCGTGAGGTGACTATCGTCACTCGGACACATTATTTCGTGAATTTTTTCCCCTGGCCTAATTCCAACAATTTTTTGTTTTAGATTTGGAGCCATTGCTGTAGCTAAGTCAGTTATATAAATTGATGGGATCATTGGTATAAATATTTCACCGCCATGCATTCTGTCGAAACATTTAATTACAAATTCTACTCCTTGCTTCAATGTAATCCAAAATCTTGTCATTCTCTTATCTGTTATTGGTAAATGGTCGCTTTTTTGCTCTATAAGTTTTTTGAACAATGGAACAACTGACCCTCTTGACCCAATAACATTACCATACCTTACAACAGAAAATTTTGTCGGATAATTATGTCCTGCAAGAGAATTACCTGATATAAAGATTTTATCTGACGCAAGCTTAGATGCTCCATAAAGATTAATTGGATTTGCAGCTTTATCGGTTGAAAGAGCAATAACCTTTTTAACATTGTTATAAATTGATGCTTTTACAACATTTTCAGCTCCATTAATATTTGTCCTAATACATTCCATCGGATTATACTCTGCAACTGGTACCTGCTTTAGAGCAGCAGCATGTATAACAATATCTACGTTACTCATTGCTAAAAACAATCTTTCATAATCGCGAACATCACCTATGAAAAATCTTATATTTTCAACTTCATTAAACTGACTCTCCATTTCAGATTGCTTAATTTCATCTCTAGAATAAATAATAATTTTATTTGGTTTATAGTTCTCAACTAAATGCTCTAAAAAAAGTTTTCCAAAAGAGCCTGTTCCACCTGTAATAAGAATATTTTTATTATCAAACATATGTGTCCTATTTTGAAGTTTATAACTTACTAGTAAATAAATTTAAATTAAATTAATCAAAAGTTTCTGCATCTTTAAAAGGAGAACCTAATTTATCTTTATCTGATATAATAGGTTCAGCACTGAATGGCCATTTTATATTTAAATCATCATCATCCCATAATATACATCTTTCATCTTTGGGAGAATAAGTATCTGTAGATTTATATAATACTTCTGTCTCATTAGATAAAGTTAAAAACCCATGAGCAAAACCTTCAGGAATCCAGATTTGGTGGTTATTTTCTGAAGATAGCTCACTCCCTACCCATTTACCAAAAAAAGGAGAGCTTTTTCTGAGATCAACCGCAACATCAAAAATTCTGCCTCTTACTACCCTAATTATTTTTCCTTGAGTTTTATTAATTTGATAATGCAAGCCTCTTAGCACTCCAAGAGATGAGGAACTATGATTATCTTGAACAAAATTTTTATTTAAATTTAATTCTTTTTCAAAGATATCTCCTCTAAAACTTTCATAAAAAAAGCCTCTTTCATCTTTAAAAATGTTTGGTTTGATTAATATTACATCAGGTATATATAATTTTTTAAATTCCATATTTCTTAATTGTTAGACTCAATATTTAAATCATCAAAATCTTTTTTTTGCAGTCTCCCTAAACTTAATTCATAGATTGCATTACAATGCTTAAGTGTATTTAATCTATGTGCAATAATTATGATAGTTTTATTCTTAAGAATATTAATTGTTGAGATAATTTCATTTTCTGTCTCATAATCTAATGAACTAGTCGCCTCATCAAACACTAGTAAATTAGGATTATTATATAGAGCCCTTGCAATTCCTATTCTTTGTCTCTGCCCTCCTGAGAGTCTCACTCCTCTTTCACCAACCTTTGTATTGACTCCATCTTCTAAACTACTAACAAAAGTATCTAATTGTGATGAAGCTAGAGCTTCCGAAACTCTAGATTCATCTATTTCATCTTCTTTTATTCCAAATGCAATATTATTTCTAAGAGTATCATCGGACAAAAAAATTGTTTGTGGTACATAGCCTATATTTCTCTGCCAACCTTGAATATTCTTATTTATATTTACGCCGTCTACATTTATTGAGCCATTTAAAGGCTCAATTAGACCTAAAATTAAATCAATTAATGTACTTTTTCCTGATCCTGTTTCTCCTATCAATCCTATTTTTTCACCTTTATTAACAATAAGGTTGATGTCATCCAAGACTCTTTCATTCTTGTTGTAATTAAATTTTACGTTTTCTAAAACAATCTCCTTAGAAAAGTTTAAAGTATCAAAATATTTATTTCTCTGACTTGTTTCATCTAGAATTTTTAATTCTTTATGAATAAGATTGATTACTGGACTATTATATCTGAGCAATTGAACACTACCTATAATCTTACTTACTGACGGTAATAATCTAAATGCGGCAACGGCAAATAATCCTAAAGTAGCAATGATATTTTCAGGAGGAGTTAAATTAGTAACTAAATAAATTACAAAAATAGACATTGCGGAAATAATAAGTAATTCTAAAAATAACCTTGGGAAAGTTGATAAAAAATTTATTCTTTTTCCCATTTCTGATGAACCAACGATTTGATTAAAAAACTGGCTAATAAAGTTTAATTCTTTTCCATAAATTTTAGATTCTTTGATGCCTCCCAAACCCTCTTGAATATATTGTATTTTCTTTTCGTCAAACCCCTGCCTTAGATTTCCCCATAATGCAATTTTATTTCTAAATAAAAGATAAAAAGTAGTCCCTGAAAGAGAAAATATTAAAATAGTAATTAAAGATCCAATAGGTTCATACATAACAAGTAGTGTGCCAATGCCAATAAAAACTAAGATTTCAGTAATTAATATGATTAATGCTGTATAACATGATGTAAGCGTATTTACCTCAGTAACTATGTTCCGAATAAGACTTGAAGAGTTCCTTTTTGTATGAAATGAATAGGGTTGAAATATATATCCGCTGAATAGTTTCTTTGATACAAATGTTTGAATATAATAGATAAATTTAGCCTGCCTCCAATTAAATAATACAAGATAGGCAGCTTTGGTTAAAAAAACAAAAACAATTATTGCCATTACACCAATTATTAGATCTTCTCTTGAAGGATTATTA
>MDSZ01241865.1_pt1 | contig 41772 bp, 32 predicted proteins | sample 811201 | NCBI WGS metagenome assembly MDSZ01 (sample SAMN05326647, study PRJNA326480) | marine metagenome | isolation source: seawater | place: Indian Ocean: North | collected 2010 | reverse complement strand
CAGCGGCTTGAAACGCATCAACAATTTCTTTAAGAGAATCAAGTGCGGCTGGATCTGTATTTTCAATAATATCATCAATTTGATCTTGTAAACTAGTATCAGCATTTGTTCTATCAGTAATTTCTTGCTGTAGTGCAGTGTTGATATTATTTGTTACTGTGCTATCGCCTACACCGAATCTACCGTCATAAGCTGCACCAGTAATGTATACACTCTTACCTGTAAAACTTTTACCGTCTGGTAAGTTAGTGCCGATAAAGTTTAATACACCAGACTGATAATCAAAAAACCATTCATCGTTGTTATTGGTGCCTGTAACAAAAACTTTGTTTGCAATAACTTCTGCACCTGCAGCATCACCACTTGTGTGAATATACACACTTACAAGATATGTAGAACCAAATTCAGGTGGAATCCAATCTGTGATATCTGTTTTCCACGTTCTATTTCCTGTTGCTGTAATATCTTCTGTGCATTCTACTGCTGAATAAAGTTTTACTACATCAGTATCAGCAGTTGGTTTTACGGCAGGAATATCACCTGCTTCTGCCCATACTTTATCACCACGTAGTAAAAGTGGACTAGGTATGCTTTCGTTTGGAGCAAGTTTATTTGCATTGGTATCAGTTTTAGTAACACCATATCCAACTTTCTTAAATAGATAATCTACCTTTTGGGAGTCTGTAATAGCCATTAACTAACATCCTCCACATCAATACTTGTTATTTCTTGTCCACTAGAAATAGCAACTCTTACTAATACAACATTGTTTGTTGCATTACTCATATTTTCACTACCAAGCGTCATAGTGTAGGTTTTATTTAGGCTTGTTCCTGTAGGAACAACGTCTGCACCCGTAAATGCACAACCATCACTACCATTGCCTCCATTTGCTGTATCACTGCCAGGAACACCAACACCAGCATACTGCACTGTGCAATCAATCCATCCATTTAAACCGCTTGCACTATCAATTGCAGTTCCTGGTGCTGCTATCCACAATCCCTCAATACCTGTTGCTGTAATATCAATGCCGAAATTAGCAACAACCTGTCTTTGGAAAGCAAAAGTAAAATACTGTGTTCCAGTATCTGCACTTCTATCTGGTCCTACTGGCAAGTAACCTGTGCTATAATCTGAAGTATCATGTATAATTTTACCCCATCGTATAGTGGCTTCTTGTGTGCCCGATACTGCAATTGCACCTGTAAAAGGTGTAGCAGTATAATTTGTAGAACTGTTAATTGTTGGAGTATCTGTAGAGTCATTTACAAAGTCTGCAATACGTGTTCCAGACGATGTAATAACCCCATTACCAAGTGATGACTCTACAGGTATGGATAACTCCAAAATACCAAACGGATTGGATGTATGAACTTGCAGTTTTGTAGGAAGCGATTCAAAATTGCTTGTGCCATTGACATTATACGCTCTAACTTTGATATCTTCAACAGCAGCAACATTGCTATTAGTAATGTCTACTGTTTGATCTGCAAAGCTATAATTAAGCGTGTTTGCGTTTGGAATACCACTGGTTAAGTATGGGGTATCTTCTAACTCAGCATATGTTTTATACTGAGTATTAATTGTTGCACCACTAGTTGATTCATAGTTGGTGCCATTTTGTATTTCTAATACACTTGTAGTATCTCTATAGGCTTGGCCTATCCAATCACTGATAGTAATACCACTAACAGTTATTTCTGGATTACCAGAATTATAATATGGTATACCACTAATGTATCTATATGTGCCACTATTGCTTTCTGTCATAGTAGCACTTGATGTGTCTATTGTAGGAACCGCAGTGTTATCATCACTTACTACTGTAACATAGTTTGTGTTTCCTGTTTCACTGTGTTCAATTCTTTGATCGTTTACACCTGTTGTGTATTCGCTAAATGGTTTTGTAATTTTAGCATCAAATGTTTGATAAAAATCTGAAGGATATGTTGTGCCGCTGATGCTATCATTTGCATCACGCTGATCACTAATTACGAGACTATCAAATGTTCCATTTTCGTTTAATGCTGTTGTAAATGCTTTTGATCCATCTGCAGATCCATTTACAATAGCTGTAGCAGTTCCGCTTAATCCATTGTAAACATTTTGTGCAACTGATGTATCTATTGTTCCATTTGTATATCTTCTTGCAGTATTTGTAGCTAAACTATCTCCAGCACTCAAAGGTGATGTTGCACTATTATCTGTAAATCCATGTGCAAGAGCAGGGCTGTATCCTTGTGCAGCATCTGTAAGTTGAATTGTTTTACTGCTAAGTCCATCAGGTGCGCTAGGCACTGCATGAACTTGAAATGTAAGTGAATCTGTATCTGTTTGTGTAGTAATATCAGGTGTGCCAGTTGCTGTCATTACCAACTGATAATTTCCAGGTGCAACACCTGTAAAATCATGTGATACACTGCTTAAATCTGATGTTGCATCATTTGAACTTCCATCATTCCAATCCCAATCAAAAGTATCACCATGTTGTGTTGTATTGTTAACTGTAACCAATGCACGATTTACACCATTATAATCAACACCATCATAAACATCGTATTGATTATCTCCATTTCTGTCACTTACTGTGTCTGCACTACCATTTATGCTTGCTCTAACATCTGGTTCAACATGAATGACAAAATCACTGCTAAAGAAAGGACTGCTAGAATGTTGACTTACAACTTGTAAATTACCTGTGTAATCTGTTGCTGTATTATTTCCAGGCAGTGTATATTTGTGTGTTATAGTATTTCCTGTATCACCATCTTGATTACTTCCAACATTTACAGTTTCAGTATCGCCATCGCCAAATGTCCAAATATATCTAATACCATATTGAGAATAGCTACCAATTGTATTTTCTGTGTTGTTTGTAAATGTAACTGTTAAACCGTTGTTTGATTCTTCGTTTATGCCTGTTGTAATATCACTGCTTACATCTGGTGTATGTGTGTCATAAATTTTAAATGATGTATCATCATCTAACGGCACAATACCCGGTGTTGCTGTGCTATGACTATCTAGTGTAAGTGTAACCTGTCTAGTTACTTCTTGTTCTGTGCTTGTTGTAAAGGTATGAGGGATTCTAACACCGTCGGCACCACCTGCCACTGTATCATCTGTAATGACGTCATCGCTTGAACCATCACCCCATTCCCATGTATACTGAATTGTTGCACCACTAGTGTTTGTAGTTGTATTTTCAAAGTATACTGTATCGCCATCGTCCCATGATGTAATAGCATTGCCACCTGTAAGTGCATCATATGCAACAAAACTAACCGCTGGATCAGCAGTAAAGATAGTAATATAATCTTCTCTTAATTTTGAAATTGTTGAACCACTACCATTACCTTGATTGTTAAATGCAGTAACTTCAACATCATAGGGACTTCCTGAGTTATCAGCATAGGTATGTGTAGGTGTGCTATCTGATGTAGCAGTTGTTACATCTCCATCGCCCCAATCAATAGTATATCTGTTTGCATTACCTTCTGTAACAATAGTCAATGTAGTAGTTAAACCTGCACCACCTACTGTTTGGTCAGCTGTAAAATCTACTGTCCTTACAAATGTATCATTACGAACATTTTCAATAACTTCATTTAAATCGTCAATTGCTTCAGTAAGTGTTTGTGTAGAATCAAATCCTTGATATGCACCATCTGTAAATTGTCCATCCGGAGGAGTGCCTAACAACAGATTTGCTTGACCTGTAGCACCACTTAATGCATTATCTAAATAAATTTTTGTTACTAGGTCTTGATTGTCAACTGGATCAGATGCATTTTTTACAATCTTAGTTGAAACATCAATGTTGTCTCCTACACCAGCATCAAGTTTTAAATCTGAATCTGATGAAATTTTTCCTGTTGAATGATTGATGTTAATTGCCATAGATTACTCCTAATTTGGAGTATTTGTAGCATTTTATACAGTTTACGTCACACGACATTTTCTATCTTCCTCTTGTAACATCCCGTAACGGGTTCTTACGTATACTTTACTAGTTTACACTAGCACGGAAGTTAGAAATTATGTTCCAAGAGCCATTTACAAATAACAATGTAGCACTGTCTCCTACATTTGTAAATGTAACACTTGCAAAACTGTTAGGATTAGTTGGTGTTACTACAACTGGCGCAGTTGGTTGCGCTGTTGTTACAATAATTTTTACATCTCCGTTTGTTGCATCAGCTAGTGTTACTGCTGCATTTGTTGATGCATTGACTTCTATAACTGTGTTATTAGATGTAAAATCTGTAGTAGATGATTGTGAGATATTTACTGTATTTGCATATAATGCGCTCCAGTAATTTGTTGTGCTTCCTAAATTATAAGTGTCAGTAGAACTTGGCTCTACATTACTTGATATATTGCTGTTAAGTGTAAGTGTGCCACCTGTATTACCTAAACTAATTACATCTCCGTTTACAACCAAAGTGCCATTTACAAATAAATCGTTGTTGATAAATGCTCCGCCTTTTACATTAAGTGCAGATTCTGGGTTGTTTACGTCAACATTAGACAAATCGCTAAAGTTGAGATTACTTTCAATCACGAAGCGATTATTATCTGGTTTTACATGAGTAGACATTGCTTCCTTACTTCCTTTATATACTTTTATTTATGACAATTCTGTTGTAATATAATCATCTTGTTTTTTGAATAAATTATACACCTTTTCATGCCATTCTACACCTGGATGTGCATTATCATTGCCTAAATAATCATTTGCAACACAATCAACGTCTAAACTATACAAAGATATATTTTTTATTTTACAAAAACTTTCTAATAACAATTTATTTTTAACATAATTATATTCATCACTGTAATCATTACTAAGTTCTGCACTTGCTTTGTGCCATCTATATTTTTGTGATCCAGGATCATATGCTTTAAATTTTAAAAATGCACCTTTGTCGTCTAGCACTTCTCTACGATTTTTAAAAGTCCACATTACATATATTTCTTTTGGATTATATTTGTTACAATACTCTATTGCAGTCCTGCATATTTTATCATTACTAGCACCGTTTAACCCACAGTTAGCTACGTTTAATAAAAAACTCCAAGTTTGATCTGCATAAACACCAACACCTTCTGTAAAGCTACAACCAAAAGAAGCAGATACACCGTTGTCAAATTCAACAAGCGTTCTAAATTTATCTGATGTAGGTGGATTCCAATTGTCAAAATACATTTTAAAATTATACAACTTTTATATTTACAAGTCAATAAAAAACCTCACCGAAGTGAGGTTTTTAAAAGTGGGTAAAGGATACCACCCTCCAAAGACGCACTGACAAAACTTGGTTCAGCTAACTGTCGTCTTACCTGCCTGCACCCGCTAAGGCGAACTGCTAAGTTCCTTTGGCATTGCCTTAGTTCCGCTTTGTGAGAACTTATTCGGCCAACCCGTATAACAACGTCTTGTTATGTTATTAATATAACAAAGTTATACCAGGATGTCAACCTTTTTTATACTTTTATTTTAAGATTTTTTTCGCCTTTTGCAACAATGTCGTGTGTTGTTTGTGTTGTCCAACCTGTTACTTGTAGCATAGGTCTATTTTCCCAACCCATATTGCATGTTGCATGTGGAATATCACGCCATTCCCAAGTAACACATTCACCACGTTTCCATTGATGCCAATTGCTGTTGCCTAGTGCAAATACTTGTCCATGTTTCCAATCATCTAACATGATTACAAAACGTCTCATTAGTTCTGGATTTTTATCAGCTTCAATTTCTGTAAATGAATTACCACGTTCTTTGCGGCCTGCAAAGTTATCAATATGCCAGTGTAACATTTGTCCAGTTTTTTGATTGTGAAACTTAATTGTATATTCTTCCATGCCAAAATATGCTGCAATGTTTTGAAATACTTCAAAGTCTTCTGCTTTTGTGCGTGAAAATACTTCCATTTTTGGATCAGCGCCTGCACGTATTAAATCTTGTTCTTCAGCATCAGCAGTATATGTTCTATGATTATCATCCTTGCTTTGTTGATTACGACTAGACCATGAACTATCTAAAACCCTACCCAAGCATGCGTCTACTGCTTCATCCCAATCACCTTCAAATGTGCATACATTTTTATAATCTTGTGGACCTTCTTTGAGAGCATCAAAGTGCCATTGTGATTGAGCTTTGGTAAAGTCCCAACGACTTCCGCCCCAATTTTCTACTTTATCCATTTATAAACCTTTCTAGATCGTTTGGCAATACAGGATTTTCCATACGTTCTGGATGCCAAACTATACCCCATACTCTATTTATTCTATGTTTAAATGCCTCAACATCACCGTCTTTTGTAATAGCAGTAGGTAATAATCCATCTGCTAATTTTAGTATTTTATTTTGATGATAACTGTTTACTATAACAGATTTATTATCCATTACAACTTCATGTTCAGTATTATAATGATTTTCACATTCTATATTAATACCTTCTTCAAGTTGATTAATTAAAAATGCTCCATGACAAACTCCTAAAACAGGTTTTCTCTGTTTATAACATTCAGTAAGTAATCTTATCTCTGTAATTATTCTAGGACTGCTTGCATCGCCTCCTGTAAAAACTACCATATCTAAGTCTTTGATTACATTAGAAAAATCTTGTTCTGGATCGTTTGCTATATTAAAAAGCGTATGATTGTTTAATAGTTTATACCAACCATGTTCTAAACAATCATACGCAAAATCATTGTAATAGAATATGCGTTGAGTCAACCCAATATTCATTACAATTAATCCTTACCAACCGTAAGCTTCGTTAACTAGTTCACGTGAACCAGCTGCTTCAACTGTGTTTTCACATGAAACTTCGAATAGGTCTTTTCTCATACCGTCTACGATGTTTGTTACATGTGCTTGAATTTCTGGTGTTGTTGCAATTGCTTCTAGTTTCATTGCACCAATTGTTGAATGGAAACCTTCGTCCTTAGCAATTTTAGCATATGACTTTGCAATGAATTCGTCCTCAATTGTTTCAGCCATTTGTGACCATACTGCTGCCGCACGACCTTCAGCAACGATTTGATATACTGCAAGTGCAGCTGGATCAGTTGATGCTTCGTATGCGTCTAGTAGATCTGCGCCTTTAGCTTGTGGCTTAGCCGCTTCTTTTGCCATTGCGTCAGCAACGTCTAGTTCTTCGCCAGTGATTTTTTCGATGCATTCTTTTACCATACGGAAGTGAATTGCTTCGTCCATCGCTTGCTTTGAAAGGTTTTGTAGTTCAACAGGATCTGCATCAGCTGGCATGTTAGCCACTTGTGCTGAAATCTCAACCATGTTCATTCTTTCGTTAACCATACGTCCAGTGAAATGCTCAACTAGAGCTTCCATTGAATTGTCTTTTGACTCAAAGTATGCTTTAACATTCATTTTTGAAGCTGTGAAAAGTGCTTCGTTGTCTTTTTGTAGCTGTGCTACAAATTCAGTTGATGTAGTCATTGTAATATTCTCCATTTGACTTAATGTAAGTTCACTTATGTGAACCATGAATAAAACATTTATTACACTCTTTTGTAAGGGAAATAAATGAATCACACCCTTTCATATAACAACTCTGTTATAACCAGTGTGAATCATCAAAGATGATGTAGCACAACTCTGTGCTACATCATTATTTATCTAAAGTCCGTTAGGAACTATTATATAATGAATTGTTAGCACAACACCAACTGATGCTGCAAGTCCAATCATCATTTTAAAGAAGTCACGTGTAACAAGTGGAAACACTGTTTTAAACTTGTGCTTGCCTGTCATTGTTGCCATAGCTAATTCTCTACCACATAGCAAACCAACAAACACCCAAGTTGTTGACATTGGAATATCATTTAGTTCTTTGAAAAACCAAAGGATGATCCAGTAAACTAGGTCAATAATTGTAGCACTACGCACATAACGTGTATTGTGTTTTTCAATCACAATGTTTTGAATTTTACCCCCACCTTCGCGGAACATATAGTAAAGTCCTGCAACAAAAATTACACTGACTAATACCATTAGATCCCAAGGAATCTCACGTGGCAAAAACACAGCAATGTTAGCCATATCGTGTGACAACCAAGTAAACCACAGGAAGCCTGTTGTTACCCATTGTCCAACCCGCCACCATTTTTTATGTTCTTCTTTTACTGGTTTTGCTTCATCTAGCAGTCTGCTTACTACAATCCAAATTGCATAAGCGGCTACTGCGGCTACTGCATAACCCATCATTGATTTCATCAGCATTTTTTCTAAAACAAATGTTGATGCAAATGCACTCAATACTAGGAAACTAGTTGATACAGGCACACCAATGCGTGTCAACAGCAATAGTAGTGCTGGTGCCATTGCATGATACCATTGTATTTCCTGGAAAGGAATTTTATTTAGGCGACCATAACTGATATCACCTCCGTTCATATACCACCCATACCAGAGCGTATATAACAAAACCGCTGAAGCAGCGGCCCACATTGTTCTCCAATGAAATTTTTCGTTGTTTGATGCGATCCACGTTCCAAGTGTTTGAACTGAATCGTTTGCAATAACTGCATAGGCTGCAAATAAAAAGCCAATGAGCATCCATATTGTGAGTAGTTCCATATCATTCTCCTTTGCTTGCCAGCTTTACCCTGGCGCTCACAAATATAACTATATGTTATAATTTATTTATAGCACAGGAGTTAATATAAATCAATAAAAAAGCAGGACCGAAGTCCTGCTTTCTTTGTTTTTGTATTCCAAGTAATTCTTACTGGAATGATAGTGCTGCTGAGTCAACATCGATTTTAGCTAGGTAGTCTGCTGCGTTACCAAGTGATGATGCTTGGTTGTTTAGCTCTACATAACCGTAACGTGTCATGAATGACACTGTTGGTTCGAATGTTGCTGGATCTAGGACTGTGCCTGATGACATTAGTGGGATATATGGGCAGTAGAATGCTGCTGCGTCAATCTCGCCGTCACCTTTGTAGCCTACTAGAAGCGGTGCGTTGTCTGCTGCATACTGGTCTACGAACACTCTCATAGTGTTGTTTAAAGTACCTACGAATTTTGTATTTGTTGGTGCTTCAAAAGGACCTTCAGTTGTTCTTGCGAACGCTGATGTTGTTGCTGACTGTAGAACAGTTAGCATTGTTGGTGAGATAACAACATAGTTACCTGCGCCACGGCGTGTTCTTGCCGCGATTAGGTTTGCTGCTCTGTTGATTAGCACTGCTAGTGCCGCATGCTGATCACCAACGAATGTAGCTTGACCTGATACGTTCGCTTGATCGTATGTGTCTGTTGCTGCGCCTGCTAGTGTGCGTAGTGATGTTAGAACTTCTTGGTCGATTTCAGCAGTAATTTCTTGTGCAAGTGCTTGCATGATTTCTGCTTCAACGTCTAGACCGTGCATTGAGTTAGCGTCTTGCGCTGCTTCAAATGTCCAACGTGCTGATAGTTTACGTGTTTTAGCTTCCACTGTCTGCTTTAGAACTTGGATGCTTAGTTTACGTCCTGCGTCTGCTTCTAGGTTTGCAGTTGCGTCTGCTGTGCCGTTTGATGCATCGCCTGAATAACCTTTTGCGATTGCAAATGGTGATAGTGCTTCGTCACCAGCTGATACGCCAGCTGCTGTTTGACCGTAGCGCACACGTAGAGTGTGAATTTGGCCCACTGGACCTGTCATTGGCTGAACACCAACTAATTCGTTTGCAATAACTGTTGGCATTACACGACGAATTACTGGTAGGATCACTTTGTTAAGTGATGCAATGTTGCCTGCCATAGTTGAGCCTGCTGCTGCTGATTCTGAAAGGTAGCTCTTTGTATTTTCTAGAACTGATTCCATTACCACCTTCTTGTTGCCAGCTAGACCATCTGTTAGGGCTTCTCTTGTTACGTCCCAATTTTCAAATAGATTCTGTGTCATTTTGGTATACTCCTTATTTGATACCTGCTAACTTTTTAAGGTTAATAATCTCGGCTTCACTTTCAGATGACTGTGTGTGAGCCTTGTTACCTGTGATCTCAGTCTTCTGAGATTCTGTAATTGTTTGCGTCTTTTCTGACTTTGGTGCTGATTCATTAAGCACTGTTGGAAGATACTTATTGTATGCAGCTTTTAACTTTGGAGTCTGCACAGACTCTAGTAAGTTTGTCATTAATTCACGCTTATCTTTAGCTAGAGGAGACATAAGTTCAGCCATAACTGACTCACGCTCACGGCTTTCATTGATTCTAGCAACTTTTTTGTTTGCTTCGTCAATTTTTGCCTCTCTTGTAGCAATTTCCTGACGTGCTTCGTCTAATTGAGTTTTCACGTCAGCAATTTCTGCTGATAGCTTAGAAATATGTGTGCCTTCTGCAAGGTGTGAACCCATAAATTCAGCTGCGAATGTTTCGAAGATTTTTCTACCAAACATATTTTCTTTAGCTGACTTGATGTCTTCTTTAAGCGTTCCAAGTTCTGTTGAAAGTGTTGTTTCAACAAGACCTGCTAGCTTTTCAGAAGCCTTATCAATGAATTCCGCCTTTGCTTCAGCAATCATTGTTTTTCCTTCAGCAACAAGTTTTACCTTCTGTTCAATTAAGTCTTTCTTGTCCTGATGGAATTCGTTAAGTTCTGAAGTAAGTTGTTCCATTACGAAGTCTTCTAGCTTCTCGAAGTTACCTTCTTGTAGCTTTCTGTCTTCGCGAAGCTCTGCAATTTCGCCCTTTAGGGTTTCCATTACAAAACTATCTAGAAGTTCTGCATGTTCTGCAATTTTTTTCTTGTATTCAACTTGTGCAGCAACTGCCGCTGATTTATCTGCATGAAATTCTTCTAGCTCTGACTTAATTGTATCATTAAGCATTGCATCCATAGCCTCTACCATCTGCTCTTTGTCAGCGTCATAGCGGTTTGCGAATTCTTCACGTAGTTCAGCAGTGATTTCTTCACGTGCTTCTACAAGTTTTGCTTCCCATGCCTCTGAAAGTGTTGAACGCACTTCCTCAGATAGCACTTCTGAACTTAGGAGTTGTTCGATTGCATTGTTAGCCATTACTTTCTCCTAATATCTAAAGTTTCAATGAACTTTAGTACCTCCTTCTGGAGATACTGTTCAGCTAAATCGTCTTGATTTACTGCACTAGCAACGTCTAATAGAATATTACCGCGGTGTCCGTTCATGATTTGCTCATATAGTGGATCTGGGTATGCATCTGGTGCGCTAGGGTTAGCAACAATATCAACTGTTTGAATTTCAAAATCACTAACTTTACCGCTTTCATTTACGTTGCCGCTACCTCTTGATGAAACACCAAGTTTTACACCATTTTCTATAAGGGTTTTACAAATATTTCCCATTGGTGTTGGTAACAGTTTTAAACGACCATAACCGTCTTGACCGTCCATCCACATACGTTCAATCATATGTGAAACACGGTCTAAATTTACTTGCAAATCATCTGGATGATCTGCTTCACCTAATACAGAGATACCCTCTTCAATACGCTGTTGAATATTTTTAACAGCCTTTGAAATTTCTGTTACAGGGTATACTCTCTGGTTTTGATTGCGCTTCTCACCTTGCACAAAAATACCTTCCATATACAGGCTTTTGCCGTCTTTGGATGACTCCGTGACAACTTGAGCTTGATCAAATGTAAGATGTTCTGTTAATGGTGTATTACGCATAATTACTCAGCCTTGCCTTTTTTCTCAGCGCCGTGACCTTTTGGTTCTGCTTTTAGATCGCCTGCCTCTTGTGGGCCGTCCACGTTCATGTCTTTAGCATCGCCTACTAGACCTTTGCTGTCGCCTTCTGAACCTTTTGATGACATATCTACAGCTTTGCCGCCCATGTCGTTTTTACCTGCAACCGGTGACGCTTTACCGTCGTCATCGCCTGACATATCAGCTGATGCTGGCTTTAGTTCAGCACCTTCTTCTAGGTTTTCTTCTTCAGATTCTTCTGTAGCTTCTTCGATTTCTTCTTCGTCTGCTGATTCTTCGATTTCTTCTTCAGTTGCTTCAAAAGCTACTTCTTCTTCCATCTCGTCTTCTGCAGCATCGTCGCCCATCATTTTAGCAAATTCTGCTTTAAGATCAGCTAATGCGTCTTCTACGCTCATTAGCTTGTCTTCAATTTCTTCGTGTTCTTCTTCGTGATCATCTGATTCACCGTCGCCGTCGAAGTCCATATCGCCTTCATCGTCTGAAAGTTCCATCTCAGCATCCATGTCATCCATGTCATCTTCGTCAGCATCTTCACCAAATGCTTCCTCAGCTTCGATTTCGTCTTCATCTTCTTCGATGTCGTCGATAAAGTCATCAGCTTCTTCTCCGCCGAATCCTTCTTCTAGTTCTTCTTCCGCTACTTCATCTTCTACGATCTCGTCGGCTTCAACTAGATCATTCCAAATTTCACGTGCTTTTTCTACGAAAGCTTCATGTAGTAGCTCTGACGCTTTTGCATCTTCACCCTCTACAAGGCTCTCAATTACTTTAATATAACGTTCGCGAGCACTCATGGCATTCTCCTTCATAGGTTATAACACATGTATTTAAGACGTCTTGCCTAATACCGATGTATTATACAAAAAAAACCGCAGTTTTGAACTGCGGGTTGCTATAGTTCTCTGTTATTATTTAACACATAGAATAAAAATTACGCTAAAACGGGTTATTTTCAGCTATTTTATTCTGCAGAATCACTGCTTTGACCGTATTGTAGCTGAACTTTCTCTACTTTTGTAGCATGTTCGCTACGAGCAAGCTCTCTACGGTTACGCATTTTGTTTAAATGACGCAAAGTAATCTTAGGTCTACGTGTATCATCCATATCCCATTTGTTGTATTCATCATCTTTTGCGTCTTGTGCTAATTCGTTAAATCTCATCTGCATCAGTTCCTGTATCTGTATCTGGAGCATCAACATCAATATCTGTGTCTGTATCATCTCCTAAATCATTTTCTGCATCAACATCAGTTGGTTGGAAACTATCCATATCACCTGATCTCACACCTACACTGCTTAAATCGCTAATTGCATCACCTGAAGGTGCGCTACTAGGATCATTTTCTTCTGCCCATAGACGTTCGTTTTCAAGCACTTCTTCTTCAGTAAGTCCAAGATAACGTGCAAGGATAAATCTCTTTGAAAGATAACCTGCGCCTTCCAAGCTACCAAACAAGTTGGCACGTTGTTGATCAATTTCAATCTCTCTGTATTTGCTAAAGCTCTGTGGTTCTGAAAAGTTTAGATCAAACAGGCTAGCACTTACATTAATACCTCTGTGTTTGCAAAATAATTTAAATTCTTTGTCTAGTGTTTTCTGAACAGTCATCTGTAAGCGTTCACAATACTTTGCAAAACGAAACTCTTGAATCATTGCTGTGCCAACACGCCCATCGTTAAATGCTGCAATACCATCTTCACTACCAGTTGGTAGATAAGAAGTTGGAACACGCAAACCACGCATAAGTTTGTTGTTGAAATATTTCAAGTCATCAATTTCGCCTAAGTTTTCACCGCCTGGTAATACCTCAACTTTTGAGCCTCTACCTTCAGCAGTTTGTGCAAAGAAATAGTCTTCCATGATTGACAGTGGATTGTATGCACTGTCCATAACTTTTGTTCCACCGCCACTCATATTGGGAATACGTGTTTGGTGAACTTCATTTTTTGTGCGCTCAACAAAGCTCATAGCTTTGTGCGCTGGCATATTACCTACGTCAATGTAAAACACACGTCTTTCTGGAGCACGTTGCACTCTGTAGATAATAATACTGTCTTCTAATAATTCTTTTTGTTTGTAAACTTTAAAAACTGGCTCAAGTATACTGTTACCAAAAGGCCAATTAGCATTTAGTCCATCACTTAAACTTACATGAACAACATTACTTGCATCAACAGCATATTCTGTGTTTGCACCTTTGTTGTTGCTGTCGTAAACACCACTGTTTGATTTACTTGTGCTATATCCTGTTTGAGGATTAACACTGGTTGCGTCTGTGTGATTTTTTGTTTCAACTGCAACAAGATCTTGCAAGTTTAGTGCAATATTTTTGATCATATATTGATCAATTTCTCTGCCTGTTGATTCGTTTACAATAGCTTTGCTTACATCATTTGAGTTTACCCAAATTAGTTTGAATGTTTCTGGATCACGGATAAAAAACTGATCACCATATTTTACACATGCACGAAACATGCTGAAAACTCTACGTTCAAACTCGTTGATTGAAACCCATTGTTTTAGTGCAGTTTCTAATGCACTAATTTCACTGTCAGTGGGTTCACTTTTATAATTGATTGTAAAAGGTAGATCCGTTATTGGATCATGTTGTGTGCTGAACTCAGCAATAGTGTCAAGAGCAGCATTGATTTCGCTGTCTTGATCCATTTGGTCGTATTGAGAATAACGTTCAATACGATTAGGTTGACCAGAATATACTTCAGGGAGCCAGCTTTGCCATCTACTGGCTTTCGCAGAGCTACGACCGTCAGTTCCGTCACCTGTGTTATATCTTGTAAAGTGTTTTTTCCAACTCATTTGTGGGCGCCTTATTATCTATGTGTATTTATGCACCGCTGGCATCTATTGCTGCCTTTAGTCTGTCATCTAACATCTTATTCTTGGCATATTTTCGCATATTCTCTAAAACAGCAAGTGTTTGCCTTTTAGTTTCAATTGCTTGTTTGTATTCTTCTTGTATGTTAACCTCTAGTATACTATTATTTTCATCATTTGTCAACGATTGCGACATTAAGTCGCTTAATTCTCTGTTTGATAAAATTTTACCATCAACTTCTGGAACAAACAATTCTGCTTGATTCATATTAACACCATCACCTACTAGATATGGATTACCTGCTGCTACAGGACCACCAAAATAGTTTCGTTGTAAATTTTTCTTATGAAAATCTATCACTTCTTGTGTAATATTGCTTGGGTCAATTCCAATATCTTGCAATATTTGTTGATTTGCAGTGAGCATTGCATCAGTTGCAGGATCTACTTGTTGGACTCCTTGATGCTTTAATAACTCTTCCATTGCCTTAATATGCTCTTCCGTAATATCATCTCTTAAAAACATTTTGTCAGCATTATCATTAAAATGTTGAATAACATCATTTACTACATTTGCTGCACTTCCAAATGCTGTTGCAAGTGTATCCATGTTAATAGTAAATGTGTTTTGTATCTGTAAAAATGCTTTGGTTGCATCGTTGAGTAACTTTGTGCTAGTTCCTGCCTCTGCTAATCCTTCTGCAGCATCTAATCTAGCTTGTCTAAATTCATCAACACTTATTTCTCCAAATACTTGTTTAATTTGGAACATGCTTTGTGCTAACGAATTAGATGCACCAGCTAATGCATCTGTAACACTGCCTTGTGCAGTTCCCAATCTTGAAAGATCTCCGTTTATCATACCAAACAATACTTCTTGAACGGACTCAGCATCTCCACTTTGTATTGCTACCTGTAATTCATCAAAGATACTTTGACCAAATGCATTTTTAAGTGCAGCAACATCAGTTGCATTCATTGCTTGAGCAACTTCTTCAATATTCAATGCACCAAGATTACCATTTGCCACTGCTAGAGATCTTGCAAGTGCATTACTCAATGTGCTGATAGGTGTTCCTGTGCCTGCAATGCTTTCTAAATCTGCAAATAATTTTCTTGCTTCATCTGCAGCTTCTTTTTCGTCGCCTTGTAAGTTTGCTAAACCTGCGGCAAAATCAACATTGGTAATTTGCAATCTATTTGCTAATAATTGACTTCTTTGCATACCAGTAATACTTGCTAAGCCTGCTGTTTCAAGTTGTAATTGTGTAAAGGCTTGCGATAAATCTTCTTCTAGACCAGATGTGCCTCTGGTTAGTCCACCTACCATACGTTGGTATTCTAAGAACTCGCCTGTTTGCTGTAATAGTTCAGCATTGCTTATACCAAAGTCTCCCAATGCATCAGCACTTTCTTCCATGTCTGCAAAAAAGTCTGCAAAACGTCTTGTGCCTAAACTTACATTTCCACCAAATGCATTTATTGCACTACCATTAGCTGCAATTGTCTTACTAAATGCATCATATGTGACACCACTTGCATTTACACTCAATCTTAATTGGTTAAATGCTTTTCCATTTTCAAAAATGATAGCACCATTGTCAATCATTTGTTTTTGCACTTCGCTAAATGCTTCTAACTTACCAACATTCCATCCTAACCACATAAATGCCGCATCAGATATTACATCACCATTCTTTTTAATAATTTGTCCTAGTTTAGTAATGCCTCCTGTAGCACCACTACTGCCACCTTCCATTTTTGCAAATGCTTTTCCTAGTGGTCCAAAAAATTGACCCAATGCACCACCTATTGCAGGTCCTGCTTCTTTCATAGCACTTACAATACTAGTAAGTGGTCTTTCCGTATTACCCATAAACGTAGTAGAATCAACTATTTTTCTAGCCAATTGTTTTGTTTTCTTTGTTGTATTTTTGGTTGCTGCTGTTGTTTCGTTATTACCTGCTGTATCAGCTGAAGCACTGTCAGTTATTTTACCAAATGCCTCGCCTAAATCTTTGCTAAAGTCACCTATTGTTTTTGCAAGTGTTTTATCTATCTGAGACATGTATCCTATATCAGATGCAATGTTTCTCATAGTTTCTTCACTTGCCCAAGCAGGTATGGTTATTGGTGGTCCGCCTGTTGGATTGTCTATTTGATACGTTTCTTTAGCCATTATGGATCCAATACTGTTTCTTGTTCAGTAAGTCTTGTATTTACTTTATTAATTTGTTCATCTAGTATTCTTAACTGCTGATTAAACAATGCTATCTCTTCTTGAGAAAGTGGTCTTCTTCTGTTGTTTGTCCTACCGCCTGGATTTTGTAATAACTCTGCTACCTTAGACTTCATCTGATTTAAAACATCAACTCTATCAGTTAGTGTATCTCTGTTAGCAGTTCCTATTGTAGTATCACTTAGAAAATCTCTGGTTGTAGTCATATAGTTTTGAAAACTTAATGCTGTAATATCTCCTGTTGGAGTTATTCTCATCAGTTCATTAGATTCGTTGTATTCTTTTGAGCCTCGTTCATAAATTGTAACATCTTTTATTCTTGCATCTTCTATTTGTTTTCTAATTTCATTTACAGTTCGTTGCCCTCTGCTATTGTCCATGCCCATTAATTTACTCAAAGCCATAATTAATTTTTCTGTAAAATCCATAGCACCATAAACCAAATCTAATGCACCGTCCATTGTGTCAATACCAGGCATTATAGCTTCAAGTGTTGTCATAAGTGCAATAGCAGTATCATCAATTGCTTTGATAGCTTTACTAGCTTCATCTATAGCCTCTGATCCCTCGTTGATACTGTCTTGCAATTCACCTAGTGTAATATCTTTTGCCGCATCGTTGGCAACTTTTGCCGCTGCCATTGCATTAGCCGCTGCATTTGTAACAGGATCAACACTTGCAAATCTTCTTATGCCTTCATCAAACTGACTGCTTAATATTCCCAACAATCTACTAGTGTCTATTACTGCACCTTCTTGTGTAGTAGCACCAGCAAGCATGTCATTTCCTTGTTTAATAAATTCTTGTAATGCTCCGCCACCTATTTCATTGAACAATTGAACCAATTCTGGTGTCATATTATTGATTATATTTTGGTCAAAGTTAATATCGTAAATTGCACCTTTAAAAGTTTTTTCTATTTCTTGATACATTGGACTATCCTTGCCAAACCTATTGGCAAGAGAAGCTAGATACATTTGAGAGCTGTTTCTCAAGTTGTTAAATGCATCTTGTCCATTTTCATTGATGTATTGTTCCTGTGCTAATGCAAAACTAGTGTTAAGTTCAACGTCTTGTCGTTGTGTTTCCAACTCGTCCAACAACTTCATCCTGTTTTCGCCGGTAGTTGTTGCTAATCCTAGTGCAATTTCGTTTGTAGTTTGAAACACACTTATAATTTTTTGTTGTGCTTTAGCATCTAATGTATTAATTTGATTACTTTTGTATAATGCATCAGCAGTTTGTGCTAATCGCATGGTTAATTCGCTGGTTCTATATCCAAACTTGTTGATACTATCGTCTCTGGCTATATTATTTGCTAATTCACCAAAAATAGATGCACCTTGTATTGCACTATCATGTCCTGCACCTATTAAATTACTGCTAACTTGTAAAACTTTAGCATATTCGTCAAATCCCATGCCTAAACTCATAGCATCTCTACGTAATCCTGTTAACAATTCCATATTTGCATCAGCTAAACCAACATCTATCATTGTTTTAAGCAATTTGTCTTGACTGTTTATAAATGTAGCTACAAATGTGCCTACTCCAGCCGCTATACCAAGTGTGCTACTAGCAATTTCTGTAGCTCCTTGTCCAATATTACCAATTCCCTTGATAATTTTATTTCTACTACCTGCTAAACCACCAAATGCACCGCCTATTGCATCTCCTACGCCCAATTCACTAGCAGCAGTTGCTAATTGTTCGAACAAACCAGTCATTGCACCAAGTCCATCAACGTTTTGCACCATAATAGCACGTTGCGCACCGCCCATTGCGTTTGCTAGGTCTTTTTTGGCTTGAGATTCTTTCTTTTCACTGCGTTTTTGCTTGTTTAACTCATCAGTCATGTGCTTGAGTGCGGCTGGACTTATAGCAGATGTAATACTCATAGCAATTTTACGTCTACTATCAGGTCCACTAGCAATAGAACTAGCTATCTGTTCAGCTGTTATATCGCTTGCCCAAGGATACTGTTGATATATGTCTAATATTTCTTGTTGCATATTATATACGTAGTTAATGATGATAAATACTTCTAGTATAGTGTATTTATCGGAGAATTAAAACATGAGTAATCCCCTAATTAGTGCATATAGGAAGCCTAGTTTATATATTGATCTACCAAGTGGTGGAAAATACTACAATCCTGCACCAAAATTAAGCGTAGACGGTGAATTAGCTGTTTATGCAATGACTGCACGTGACGAATTAATTACAAAAACACCAGATGCACTGTTTAACGGTGAAGCTAGTGTTAGTTTGATTCAAAGTTGCTGTCCTGACATTCCAAATCCTAGTCAAATACCTGTAAATGACTTGATGGTGATAATGTTGGGTATTAGACAAGCAAGTTACGGCAGTGAAATAGAAGTAGAAGTTCCTTGCGAAAAGTGCGAGCATGTTAACAATGTTGCTGTAAACTGTCAAAGCATCATTGACACAGCTATGTCAAAACCTAGGCCAAACAATGTTGTTACAATCAACGACGGTTTTGAGGTTACACTTAAACCATATAGCTTGGAAGATAGAAACACTATACAAATACAACAAATAAAACAAGTAAAAATGATCGAGGGATTGCAGAACACAGAAATGGACGACCAATCACGTCAAAAACTCTTTGGAAAAACCTTTGTAGAAATGGCTGAATTAACTGTTGATCTTGTAACGAACTGCGTAGATAGTGTAAGGACACCTGGTAGCGATGACGAAACAGTGAGTGACAAAGATATGATAAGAGAATGGTTAAAAAGCATTACTAGCAAAGACTACGAAGTCATTAAAAACAAAGTTGACGAACTAAGCAACGATGGCGTAAACAACAATTTCAATGTTACCTGTGAAAGTTGTGAACATACATGGCAAACAGAAGTAGAGCTAGATATTACAAATTTTTTCGCAGGCTGATAGCTACCAGTCGGCCTGAACAAATTCCTGAAATATTAAAAAAATACACAGACCAACACAAACAATTAGAAGAAAACTATCTCGACATTGTTATAAACAGTGACGGTGCGTTCAGTTATCAGGATATTGTTCAAATGCCATTGCCTAGCATTGTTTTACTTGTGGAAAGACTAAACAAACGTGCAGAAAGAATGAGTGGAACTGCTAAACAGATGTTATAAGTTTGTAATAATCCAAAGGCCAACTGTCATAGTATTTTGTTGTGTGTAGATACTTGCGTTTCTCTGTTAAATCATCTCTCAATTGAATAAAAACACAATTTGTAAAGTTTTTTGCAAAATGTCCACTTGTAGTTGTGCTGGTAAAATACAACAAATCATTGTGTTTTTGCATTTGTTGCTCAATCACAGATTCAACTTGATCCATATCACATCCATCAACCCAAGCAATTCCTATCTCATATTGATCTTTGTCAAATGTTTCATATGTATCTGATTGATTATCTCTAGCATCTATAAATTGAATTTTATTTTGTAGTCTTGCTTTTCTTGCAAAAGGACAAATTGGAAATCCATCTAATTTCTTAGCTTCAATCTCATTTTCTGTCCATTCTAGAAACTTGTTCTGGAATTCTTGGAAGTTCATGTATATCTCTGTTTTCTTGATGTCTACGACATCATCATCTTCATAAAGCTATCGCTTTATTCGATGTTTCTTTCTACGCCTTTATTGTTAGTAATCTGTCAAACGAAAAGAATGATTTCTATGTTGATATTTATCGAGGTAACTTGGTATGATGCTTCAGTCACACTTAGCCAACTAACGGCTAGGTGCAACTGAAAGTCTTGGATTAGACGCCCCTCTACACATACTATAGCAAACCTAATTTTACACTTAGGAGAGGCGGTTACGCGGTACCTCTATTACATGCTGCTCTTAAGCAACGCAGGACCACCCATTGCCATAGTATGCGACTTTGGGCTACCCGTGAGTTCCAATTGTCCAGGAGAGCTCACTCTTTTTGGTTTGTCAAACCAGTGCTTTGACATTGTGGCAACACCAGGATCTGATCACGCAGAAACGTAACCTCAAGGTGAGTCGAGCAACCCCGACCAAACTGAGCCTTCAGCCTATGTTAGCCTTAAATTATATGATTTGTATTTGAGCCATTTAAAGACAAATTCTTAATTTGTCTTGTGTTATATTCGTGTGCCTGGAAATCTTGCCAAAAAGTTATTGTCCATGAGCCATAATCTTTACTTGTATAATTTATATAGCGTTCAAATTTGAATTTGTCAACCAAATTCTTTGGAAAAGCTATATAAATGCCTTTTCTATTAAATTTCATAAACAATAGATCCAAATCATTTTCATCATGTGCATCTAATGTTTGTTCTAGCCATTGTTCTAGTAGTGGTATTGGTTTTTCTTGTAATAATTGATGAAAAGGAAAGTCTGCATAATTTTTACATTCACAATTAAAATATTTCCAATCATCAGGAGGGATTACATCACCCTTGAATGCCTTGATTTGATTTTCCGTAAGTGTGCTCTTACGTGCAGCATTTATGCCGCCAACAAATGCGCCACTATATGGCACACGCTCAAAATTATCTTCGTAGATCTCGCTTAAAATGTTGCATACTTCTCTTTCAAAGCCTTTGCCTTTATTTTTGCTTTTTGCTCCACTCATCTATTTTTTTCTTTATTCTTCCAATTATATCTTTGCCTAATTTATCTTCTTCAATTGTATTAGCTGCATGTCTCATACTAAAATCAGCAGGTTCTACATCTAGGTCTAGATTTCTAAGTTTCTGTGCAGGAACTCTTAGTGTCTTTCCTGTGTCAGGATCGATTAATATTAGATCGTCGTCTTCTAAACCTTCGTATTTAGGCATCAACAATTTCTACTTCTGTATTGAATGTAGTAAATCCATTTTCTTTGGTAACTTGCAATACATTGTTAACACGACCAACTAATTCATCTCTGTGAGATATTAGTAGGATATTTTTGCTACGGTCACGTTCCATCTTTTTCAAAATACCAAGTGCGCTTTCTACACCAATAGTGTCCATTCCACTGTCTACTAGTTCGTCAATACAAACTAGATTAATGGGATGATTCATACTTTCAAACACATCGCGGAAGCTCCAGCTTAATCCTAGAATAAGTCGATTACGTTCACCTCGGCTTAGATTATCAAAATCCAAGTCTTGTCCAAGTTGTGTAATTGTTACTGTTAAATCGCTTTGAAATTGCACCTCATGTGGTAAACCTAGTCTTGTAATATAATACTCTAGGCGAGTGTTTAAGAACTGTAAATTTTGTTCAATAATTTTTTTACGAATAAAACTATCTTTGTTTGTTAGTAGTTTTAACAAAAAGTCTTGATGTTCTTTAAGTTCTGTAAGTCTATTTACCTCCGACCATTCTACAGGTTGAAGTCCTGTTTCTTGTAGTGCTTCAATTTGTTCTGTATATGGATCAGTTTCTTCTTCTGCGTTATCAATGTTTGTGCGCAATGTGCTTAGTTTGTTTTGATGTTCATACGCTTCTTGTAGTGTATTATATTCTGTGCGTGGTGCATCCCCAAGCTCTCCTAGATCGTCTAGTGCGCTTTTATAATCTTGTATTTTAGCAGTATCTTCATCAATATGTTGCTGACTTTCGTTTACTGCTTCTGTTTTTGTTTCTACAACTTGAGCATGTTTCTCATCATGTAGCTCTTGACCACAAGCATAACATTTGTGTTCAAGTGTTGTATTTAGGTCCTTTTGTGCCTTGTTAAGACGCTTTTGTTCTCTGTCAATAGCACTTGTTAGTCTTGCTATTTCTGCATTTAAAGTATCTATTTGACCTTTTTTACTGTTAAAATCTTCAAAGCCTGCATGTGCTTTTAGTTCTTGTTCTATATCAATGTGTTCTAATGCAAGCAATTCACTCTTTAGTTGTTTTATTTTATCTTCTTTGTTTGTTCCCCAAACACGTTGTCTACGTTGTAAGTCTGAAATACTTTTGTTAATACGTTCGTTTGCTTCTTCTACTGCGCTTATTCTAAATGTTTCTTGTTGTATTTTATCTTTTGTATTTTTTGTAAGCTCTTTGAGTATGTCTGCCTTTTCACTAAGTTGTGTAATACCCAAAAGTTGTTCAATCAACTCACGCTGATCATTTGCTCTCATACTTAAAAAAGGTTCTGTGTAAGTGTTGAGCGCACAGATATGTTTGAACATAGTATGACTCATGCCAATTGTGCGTTCAATTACAGTTTGTGTCTGTCTACCTTCGCCTTGTGATTCGTCTGTGCCATCTGTTGTATCTGCTTCATTTACAATAAAACGAAATATATTTGGTTTGCGACCACGTTCAATTCTATAACTTTGACCATCTTTGTCAAAGTCAACTGTAACTATCATACCTTTGTTGTTTGTTTTGTTAACAAGATTATCTTTCTTAATATTATAAAGTGCATTACCATAAAGTGCATAGCTAAGTGCATTTACTATTGTTGTTTTACCTGTGCCATTACGAGATCCGTCACCGCCCAGGTCCATGTTGTTACCCAACACCAATGTTAAGCCTGCATGATCAAATGTTACAGCCTGCGTAACATTACCAACACTCATAAAGTTTTTTACTGTGATATTTTTAATAATAAGCATGTTGTTACTATAACGCAAGTCCTCTATAAATGTCAACTAACATTTCTTTTTTGATTGTTTCACTTTGTATACTATCTAATTGGCTCATAACAATACTGTCAACATTTTCAACTTGTATATCAACACCCTTGTTCCAATCTTGTGTATGCTCTTCTTTTTTACTAGGCATGAGTGCAATCTCACGCAGATTAAATTGTTGTGCAAAAGTTTCCTTGATAAAGTTTGCTTCTTCGTAAGTGATACCAACATCAAGTGTTACACGGCAGTATGTTTTTTCTCCCAAGTATTTCATAGGATCATCTATGAGTCTACTCAAACTAATTGTTCTATACTTTGGTGCATCTGGCCATTGAACAAACTCCATTGTTCCATCCCAATCAAGAAACATACAACCACGCTCGTCATCCCATGCGTCAGCATAATTGTGTGCAAATGCATTACCTGTGTAAATTACATTGCCTTTTTCTTGTCGCTTATGAAAATGTCCAGTAAAAACTTTTTCAGGTTTACTTAAATCTTCAGCTTTAAGACCTCCGTGGTCTGGCATCTGAACAAGTGCATTCATGTAAAATGTAGGAAGTTCAAAATGACCAAACATGTATTTGCAGTTAACTTCTCTTAACCGCTTCCACTCGTCATCTACCAGCCACGGAATCAGTGCAACATTATCATCGACATACATTTCATCATTGACAATGTTGATTTTAGGAAACTGTTGTGTCATAGGAATACTATGAATTTCTCTTTTTTCTCTGTAATAAAGATCGTGATTTCCTGTAAGCATGTGTATTTCGTCAAATGCATCATTTAATCTTTGTAGGTTGCTAACTGTATAATTCAATGTGCTAACATTAATGCTAGCTCTATTGTGATGCCAATCACCCATAAAGATACATTTTTTAATACCACGCTTGTGTGCTTCATCGATCATCCAAATCAGATAATCTTCACAATCTTGGTTATGCAATCTACTGTTATTCTTCATGCCGAAATGAATATCAGTAAAAATTACTGCCTTATCAAACAAAATTATTCTCCAGTTTTTTGCGATGCTTCTTGCTTGTCTTGCTCTTTTTTGAGCTCTTCTTGGGTAGCTTCCCATTCAGCATTAAAGATACGTGTCATTGAAGGATTTAATCCACCTTCTTCTAATAAATCATCACGTATGTTTTGACTACGTTTTTCTAAATTTAACACTCTTGTAAACGAGTTGTTAATAGCTGCTGTATAATAAGCAAAAGGATTTTCACTCTTTGCTTCGTTAAACTGTAATCCAATCTGTGACAATTGTAACAATGCTTGTCCACGCATTTCATCTACATAAGTGTATCCACGCCAGTTTGCTCTCATACTGTAACGTTCGCACAACTTGATATAAGCACGTGCAAGTGCAGGAGTTGTAATTCCATGATCAACACTGAAGTGTCCGTTGTCTCTGCCACCTTCCCAATGACTACGAGCAACTTCTTCCCACTTACTGTTTATTTTTGCATAATGCTTGAAAGGTGGAAAGTTACATTTAGAATGATAATCTGCTTCTGTTTTTGGTTTGTTTTTTCTTTGCTCTTCTGGAATGTGTTCAAATGTCATAACACGAAAGACTAAATCTTCTTCAGCTATATCGTCTAAATCTACTGCAAAATCTGCACCACGTGGTTTTGTTTTCTTGCCCGTAAGGCCTTGCTCCCAACGTCTAACTTCTGCTTCATGTGCTATCTTTTGTAATCTTTTTGCTCTATTTTGTTTAGCTGTAAAAATGCTATCTTCGTTTATATCATCAAATGAATTAATAATTAAATCATAATGTTTAAAATTCTCATCACGTGTCCAACAATATGTCATTTTACTATTGTGAATTTCACGCAACAAATCTTTGTTTGTTAAGTAATGTTGCCTCGTTTTGGTCATTATTCTACTCCTATGTGCATCATTATATAATGATAACCTATTGTAAGTCAACCGGTTTTTTAATTGCATAAATACTAGTGGAGAAAATGCTATGCGACTAAGAGAACTAACAGAATTAATGGAAGATGCCAGCGGATATGTAGTATTTTATGGTGGTAGATTTCAACCAATGCACAAAGGACACAGTGATGTATACAAACATCTAGTAGAAAAGTTTGGCAGAGACAATGTATATATTGCCACAACTTTTAGTCAAAAAGCTGTAAAAGCACACTCAGCAGGTGACTACAGCAATGACCCTTTTACATTTGAAGAAAAAAGAGATATTATGAGCAGAATGTTTAGCATACCAGCAGAAAAGATTGTTAACAGCAATCCATATAGAAGTGAACCAAGTGTGGTTAACCGAGACAATAACACAACTGCTACTATATTAGTTTACGGTGCAAAAGATCCAATGCGTTTATCAGGAGACAAAGTTAAACCAGTTCCTGACAACATGGAAGGTATGACTCCACACAGCGAAGGAATTGTTTTTGCATACGAAGCACCTCTTATGCAAGGTGGTATGAGTGCAAGCGATTTTCGTGCAACACTAGCAGGTAATGCTAGCGAAGAAGAAAAGAAAAAATCATTTCAACAGTTTTTTGGAAAATTTGACCAAAGTGTTTTTGATTTTATTGTAGGTAGACTAACATCATGAGCGGTGGAATAGGCGATGAACAAAAAGTAAAATTACAGACAAAAAGCCTGTCTGGTATAGCATTTGACGGATTGCTAGCACCTCTTAGACAAGACAGAGGAGTTATTTTTCCATATACCCCAACTATTGGTATAGGACACAGTGCTAACTATGGAAGTTATGATTCAACTCATAGTATATACCAGCCAAACTATTATGTTAACACACCTAATCCAACAATAGGAATTACAGCAACATTTACTGCCAACGATATGAGTGAGGCAAGATACACAGCATCAGCACTACATTTTTTTAAGACACTGACTAAATCAGACTTCGGTGAAAAAGCTGTAAACCCAGGCAGTCCTCCTAGAACACTTATTTTTAATGCATACGGACACTTGCATGCAAAAAATGTTCCTGTTATTTTAACAAGTGTTAATTATAACTTAGTAGAAGATATTGATTATGTTGAAGTAGATTTTAATGGTAGTAAAACAAGCATACCAACAAGTTTACTTGTTACATTAGATCTAAGAGTTCAAATGCCTCCTAGGTATACAAAAGAAAGATTTGATCTTAGAAACTATGCAAATGGTAGTTCATTAAAAAGTGGGAATGGGTTTATCTAATGACACAATATAGATCAGACAGTATGTATAAAAATACAAAAATAGTAGGCAACAAGTTTCTTGATGTTTATCAATCACCTGTTCCAGATATGGCTGATATGGAAATTGACGAAATGGTGTTAGAAGCCAAGTATAATCAACGACCAGACAAGTTAGCATTTGATCTTTATGGGAATGCTAAATTATGGTGGGTGTTTGCAGAAGTCAATCAAGATAAACTTGTTGATCCAATTATAGATTTTAAAAGCGGAATTACAATAAAATATCCTGTAAGGTTCTCGTAACATGGCAGCAAGAATACCAGACATCAAAGACAAGCAAGTATTAGATCTTGTAGCTGGAGGCGAAAGCAACGGCGACTATAACGCTGTCTACGGTATTCCTGTTGGTAGTAGCTCACAACCAGATTTTAGTAGTATGACTATCTCACAAGTCCAGCAATATCAACGTAATCGTATCACTAGTGGACAAAAAAGTAGTGCAGTGGGCAAATATCAATTTATTCAAAGCACACTTTCTGAAACAGTAGAACGTGCAGGATTCAATCCAGACACTACATATTTTACACCAGAAGTGCAAGATCAATTGATGACTACAAGATTAGATCAGCGTGGGTTGTCAATTTGGAAAAAAGGCAACATGGACAACAACACTTTCCAAGATAATCTTGCCAAAGAATTTGCCAGTGTTCCTGTTGCTACTTCACAACAAGGCGCACATGGAGCAATATTACCTGGACAAAGTTATTATGAGGGTGACGGTATAAACAGTGCCAAGCATGTTAATGCTACAAAGTTTGGCAACAGCCTTAGTCAAATAAACAATGAATCTGGAACACAGTTTGTATCAGACAGTCAACCAGATGGACTATTTGTAGGCCCAGATGCACCAAGTGGTGATTTGACAGATCGAGAGTATATTCCTTTTTCTCCAATCATCACTCCAAAGGATGCTGCTATACTTGGAAATCAGATAGCAGAACAAGGTTTAGACGGTGCTGCGTTTGCAGAACTTAAAAATGGCTATTATGAAAGTTTTGAAAAGCATTTTGAAAATAATACAACAATAAGCAAAGCACAAGAATTAAAATCAAGCAAAATAATCGATCAAGCAAAAAGTTTATCTAATTCAAGTGATCCAGCTGAAAGCGCACAGGGTCTTGCAATAATCGAAGCAGCAGAACAATGGGCAGCTGATAACGATATACAATTAAATGCAATAGACGAAGCATCTAAAAGATTAGAACAAGCAAGACAACAATTCAGTGATCCTAAACTTGGAGACTTTGATCAATTCTATAATAGAAGCTTTGTAAAAAAAGGTCCTGAACCTAATTGGTATACCAGTGTTGATTTGCCAACGTATAACTGGACATTCTATCTCACAAACAAAGAAGTGTTTGACGACCCAGAAAGTTTTTTAAACAATAGTGAGCCAGATCCAAGCAAAGCAATTATTATTGCTAAGAGTGGTGTAGAAGCAACCTACACTATTGATAACTTTTTATTCAATGCAATTCTTTTTGGAGACGATACAAAAGGTTCAGCACAAACAAGCACTATGCAATTTGAATTAAAAGAACCAATGGGCTTTACATTATTAGATGGAATTTTAAGTAAGGCAGGAACTTTTAATTTTAAAACTATGAAAGATGCAACATATGTTTTAAAATTAGAATTCCAAGGCAGAGAATGGAAAACAGGCAGACTACAAAAGTATGATGGCATACATTTCTTTCCAGTGGTTCCATATGGTGTAACGAGTGAAACAGGACCAGAAGGCACTAGTTACATGTTTACATGTTTGACTATACCAAGTCTTGCTGCTATCGAAAATACAACATCTGCAGGCGAAGTTCATGTAAAGGCTGTTGCTACATTGGGAGAATTTGCAGATAAGTTAGAAATAGGGTTAAACGAAGTTGAGAAATCAGCTATTAATCCACCACAGCCTGGAGATAATATTGAACCAACAATTGAGCCAAGGAAAACTTGGCAAATTAGATTTGACAATACATCTCAACAAGATAATTTTGATTTAGAAGAAATGCCTATTACATTTCAAAACAGTTCAGGCACTGCAAAAAATACACAAGACGCAGATAAAATTGATGTAAGAATTCCACACAATAGTAATGTTATTTCATTTGTTAAAACATTTATAACAAGACAATTAGCTTGGAATGAATATGTAAAAAAAGCACAAGACGAAGGTTATACAACACCTACTATTGAAATTACACAAGAAGTTGTAGGCACAGAAGGTAGAAAAGACGAACCTGATAATATCACACAACAAAAACCAATTACAACAATAATTACTGTTGGAATTAAGCACAGATACGGGGTTGTAAAAACTGATGGATCAGACAACGAAAAACTGTCCGATAAAAATTATCAACAGACAAGATTTAGTAAACTTCCTATAGTTAAAAAATATGACTATCTTTACACAGGTAAGAATACAGAAGTTTTAAACTATTCTGCACAATTTAATATGTTATTTTCTATAAGCACAGATCCAAGACTTGCTTTTAACACAAGCAATAATCAAATTGAAAAGCCTGGAACTAATTTAAATCGACCTGTATTTTTAAGTGATATACCTGTTAATACAAATGCACTTAATGTCATGGAAAACTTACCAAGAGATTACATAGTTAATACACCAATTGATCAACAGCTTACAGAAGAAACAATTACTACAAATCAAAGAGAAGCTGCTTATGCAGAAAGTTATGCTAACAGAACAGCAGATACACAAATTATAGAAGTAGATGTAATAGGCGATCCCTATCTATTAGGAGTGCCCGGTGCAACATTTACAGGTAAAGAAAGTAATACATTAAAAAATATAAGTGCTACCAGTGATATATTTGTTGCATTTGTTAGTTACTTTCCATTAAATAAAAAAACATTAGACAATGCGTTTGACAAAGGTCCAATGGATTTGTATACAAGCGGTGTATACGAATTGAGAGAAATAGAACATAGATTTCAACAAGGTCAATATGTAACTAAATTACGTATGTATAGAGACCATAAATCAAGCACATATTTTTTACAAGAGGAATTAAAGAATTTATAATGGCGGGACCAGGATATAACGTAAAAGGATCAAAAAGTAGACCTTCAATGTCTACTAGAGATGAGAAGTTTGGTATTAACAATATCACAGGTGTATATGTGGGAACAGTTGTTAATAATGCAGATAGTCTTTACACAGGCAGAATAAATGTAAGGATACCAGAGTTTGGTAGTCCAGCAGACGGAGAAGATGTTGGCACAATTTGTTTGCTTACAACTCCATTTGGAGGAATAACTGACATAAAAGCCAGCAGTCAAGAATTTACCAATTACGATGAAAGCCCAAGAAGTTATGGCATGTGGCCACAGCCTCCAGAAGTAGGAACACAGGTTGTTGTAGCATTCACTAGTGCAATGCATCAGGGTATACTAATAGGTAGCCTTATTGCAAAAGATAGAAACTATATGATGGGCGGCAATGCTAGCAGTTTATCTTATGCAGGTGATACACAAACTGTAACACCATCTAGTGAAAAAAATCCATACGATACAGTTGACCCAGATACAAGACCAGCAGACCCACAAGGTGCTATTAATTTAGTTGAGCAAGGACTAGCAGGTGACCTATTGAGAGGACACAGTCAAAGTAGTGCAAGAAGAGAAAGTCCAAGTAAAGTTTTTGGTATTACAACATTGGGTGGTCATACGCTAACACTAGACGATGGAGACGCTGAAGGTATTAGTAAAAATATTCGCATCAAGACTAGAGGTGGTGCTCAAGTGTTAATGGATGATACAACAGGCACAGTGTTTATCAACAATCATGCAGCAAATGCTTACATAGAAATGGACAAGGATGGACGTATAGATGTATACAGTCAAAAAGGTGTAAGTGTTCATACAGAAGGTGATTACAACATACATGCAGGTGGTAATATCAATATGCAAGCAGACTTGGGCATTAACATGAAAAGCACAGGCACAGGAATTAAATTACATAGCACAGTTGGCAACATAGATATTCATTCAGAAACTGATATAAATTTACAAGCAGATGGTAATGGTAACTTGTTAGTAGCAGGTAACTACACAGAAACTGCTGGCAGAATAGACATGAATGGACCTCAAGCATCAAGTGCTACTGATCCAACAGCAAGTCAGTTAGGAGAAAACACAGGCGTAAAAGAAAGTATTGCAACAAGAGTGCCAGAGCATCATCCTTGGAAAGGTGCTACAGGACAATATGAAAAGTTTACAACAGGAGAAGGTAACAAGTAATGCCAGTAATAAATTTACCAAATATTATTACAGATGATATGTTAATTGATTACACTGTTTTTAATGTAGTCAATACTTCCTATGTAAATGATACAAAACCTACAAAAGAGTTTGAAGCAAGTGAAGAATTAATTAATTTTATTCTTAGAACTGAAAATTATACACCATATTCTTATTTAGATATTGACGGTGTTACAAAAATAGGATATAATCTAAACATTAATGTTGATAGTAATGGACTTACAGAAGTAGAAGCCCATAACATTTTTATTGATCAATTAAAAATAGCAGAAAGAAAACTAAAACAATTATTACCAATAGAAACTCTTTCCCAATCACAATATGATGCATTGCTAAGTGTTTATTATAAAACAGGTGACTTTAAAAAAATAGGAACCGAGCAACGTAAATTTGATGTTTATGATTATGTCAAAAACAAGCAATGGAATTACTATGCTACTGCACTAACAAACTGCGGTAACAATAGAAGCACAAGACAACTGGAAGCAAGAATACTAATGCTAGGTGATTACGGAAATAGTAAAGAAAGAGACTTTATCAAAGCTGCAAGTTTGAAAGCATTAGAAAGAGATTACCCTCGTAAGATGCAAACAGACAAACAAAAACTACAAGCCGAAAGAGTCTACTTTGTAGAGACAAAACGTTTCTTGCCAGGAATGGATCAAGCAAGAATGCGCCTAGTAAAACAATTGGGTTAAAATAAATATAGTTAGTAGTGAGGAAATGTTTTGCCCAGTGTGTTACTTTTAAATGCAGATGCTGCACCGTTGAGTTTATTGCCACTAAGCACAATTAGTTGGCAAAGTGCAGTCAAGACAATTTTCGGCGACAAAGTTCATGTTATAAAAAATTACGAAGGCAGATTTATTCGGTCCACTAGTTTAAGCATACCCATGCCCTCTGTGGTAATGTTAACCAAATATCACAAACAACCAACCAAAGCAAAATACACACGCCGCAATGTTTACATAAGAGATGATTATAAATGTCAATATTGCGGTGATTCATTTAGTCATGATGAACTTACATTAGATCATGTTATACCTAAATCAAAAGGTGGCAGACTAGGCTGGACTAACACAGTAGCAGCATGCGGTCCTTGTAATGTTAAAAAAGGCAATAAAATTGTCAAACCAAAGTCTACACCATATAGACCTACATGGCACGAAATTAACAACAATAGCAAGTATTATCCACTAAGTATACCAGATCCTAGCTGGCAAGACTTTATAAATTGGCCTGAAGACCAGCTTAAAATTGTTCCATTAAATATATAGTTAATTTTTTACATAAATAGTTGTATGAGTAATATAATTGGCTATACAACAAAAGACACAAAATCTACTGCAAAAATCCTTGTAGGTTTAGATCTTGCAAAACAAGATCTTGAAAACCATTTTCATATTCGCAAGGGTGAAAAGTGGACAAATCCAGAGTTTGGTAGTAACTTACCTTACTTGGTATTTCAACCTTTAGATGATCTTACTATAAATGAAATAGAAGAAGATGTAATTAATATTGTTAATTACGATCCACGTTTTACGTTAAGTGACTCTACTGTAACTGTAGATCAAGATGCACACTTTGTTTATGTAAGTGCCAATTTAATATATCTCCCTACCAAGACTGCAACAGAGTTGCAACTTAAATTTGATAAAGAGTTTGAAGAAACTCTAGAGTATTAAAATGGCACAAAACACTAGACAAACAAAACTATTTGCGGCCGAAGATTATACAATAGTATATGATAGCTTTATCAATGCAAATTTACAAGCATATGATTTTGATACTATCCGTAGTGCTATGGTTGACTATGTTCGCAACAACTATCCTGAAAATTACAACGACTGGATTGAATCAGCAGAATTTGTTGCACTACTTGATGTAGTTGCACAGTTTGGACACAACCTAGCATTTAGAATTGATCTAAACACACGCAACAACTTTTTAAGCACAAGTGAAAGACAAGAAAGTATATTTAAACTAGCAGAATTTTTAGGCTACACACCAAAAAGAAATGTGCCAGCATTTGGTGAAATGAAAATTGTTAGTGTAAAAACAAACGAAGCAGTTATTGGTAGTGACGGAACAAGTTTAGGTGGTAAAGAATTAAGATTCGAAAACACATCTAATATAAACAACATGGACGACTTTATTACTGTGATGAACGCACTTATGCAAGACAGTAATACATTTGGTAGTCCAGTAAAACAAGCAATCATTGACAACGTAACACATCAGTTTTACAAGTTGAAGAACAATTCTAATCAAATTAAATTTAATCTTGTAGGTAGTGCAGCAGGCACTAGCAGTGTATTCAATACAGTTGGATTAGATATAAATGATAGATCTATTATCGAAGAAGTAACCCCAGATAGAAACAATGCATTTAGCATTGTATACAAAAATGACGGACAAGGCATAACAAGTGCAAGAACAGGATTTTTTGTTGGACTAAAACAAGGTGATTTACAATCTAGAGATTTTCCTATATCAGATCCAATCAGTAACATGAAACTTGATATTGATGTTGAAAATATCAACAACAGTGATGTATGGGTTGCTACTGTAAACGAAGCAGGTGATACTATTGCTAATTGGACCAAAGTAGAAAATGTTTATGGTCAAAATGAAATTTACAATGTTTTACCAGGCACAGAGAGAAATATATTCAGCGTAAAGACACGTGAGAACAATCAAATCAGTGTATGCTTTAGCGATAGTAATTTTGGTAATCTGCCAAAAGGTATTATTAGAGTATGGTTTAGAACAAGTGTAAATCAGACTTATACACTACGTCCAGATGATCTTGGACCTCAAAAAATCACAGTAAACTATATTGGTTCAGATGGTAACCAATATCAAGCAGTGATAGGCTTACAGTTAAAAGCACCAGTTGTGACAGCAACAATAAGCGAAACAGCTAACAGCATCAAAGAAAATGCACCTCGCTTTTACAGCGCACAAGGTAGAATGATTACAGCAAGTGATTATAACAACGTTATCCAAACACAAAGCGAAAATGCACTAAAAATAAAATCTATCAACAGAACACACAGTGGACACAGCAGATTTCATCACACAATGGATCCAACAGGTGCATATACAAGTGTAAACGTATTCAATACAGATGGCAAGTTATATTCATATAATGTTATGAATAGTATATCAACTGCAACAAATGAATCGTCTAGTCAAGTTTACAACAAATATTTAAAAAATATTTTTAACAACAGTGAGTTTTTAAATTTATACTATACTAAGTTTCCGTTTGATGATCTAAAGCCAGCAGGTTATGAAGTAGATACATTTGAATGGGTGCCAACTGGATCAAATAATTTAGGTGCAAACAATGGTTATTTTTTAGAGGGACCTGATTATGTAAAGGTGGGAAGCTCCCAAGCATCGTATACTAAACACATAGAAGTAGGTAGTTTGATTGAGTTTTCTGATGCTAACGGTAGCAATCCTATGTGGGCAAGAGTTGTAAGAATATACAACAACGGACTTGGCATATATGATGTAAATGGCGACCCAACAGGTCTCACTTCGGTAGGCAAAGGTAGTATTGTGCTTGATACTGATATTCCAGCACAAAAATATATTAAGTCTATCTACCCTGCATTTAATAGAGTATTCAGCGATAGAGAAACCCAAATTATATTAAATTTTTTAAAGTCACAGAAAACTTTTGCAATATATTATAATTTTGAACAAACTAGTTGGGAAATATTTGAACCAAATGTAAATGCAGTTAATACTAATCCTTTTGATAGTTATAATACAAGTGAGTTTGCTGAAAACTGGTTAGTTTGGTTAGAGTATAACAATGGCTCATACTCTATAATCACAAGAACAATTAGATTTGAATTTAGTAGTTCTAACATTGAATTTAGCAATATATCAAACGAATACGAACTAGATACTTACACATTAAAAAGAGAAAAAGACACAATTACAATTTTAAATGATCAGTTTGCAGAAGCAGGAACATTTTTTATTAGTGGATACTTTATAGATCAAAATGGTGTATCTAATCCTCACAGAGTAATTGTATCACTCGAAGATTCAAACAATGATGTAAGACCAGATAATCCAAGAGCATTTGATGATATTATAGTGGGTGGTCAAATTGACGTTGACTATGACAACGATGGTGTATTAGATCCAGTGGATGGTAAACAAAACTTAAGATTTGAATGGTCTCATAATCCAGATGAAAATGTTTTAGTAGATCCTAGCTTTACAAATGTTATAGATGTTTTTGTTTTAAGTAGTTCATATGATGCTGAGTTTAAGCAGTATCTATTAGGCAAAAAAGATATTCCTAATCCACCAACTAGCTATCAGTTATCTAAAACATTTGCAGATGTTGCAAATAAAAAAGCAATGAGCGATAGTATTGTTTACAGAAGTGTAACATACAAACCTTTGTTTGGTAATACTGCACAACCACAGTTAAAAGCTAGATTTAGAGTTATTAAACTACAAGGTAGCAATATCACAGACAATGATGTAAAAACTAAAATTATTGAAAAAATTAATGAGTATTTTAAAATTGAAAATTGGGACTTTGGAGAAACATTTTACTTTACAGAACTTGCTGCATTTGTTCACAAAGAGTTAAGTGGACTAATCAGTAGCTTTGTAATTGTTCCACAAGGAGCAGATAGTGTGTTTGGTGATTTGTTTGAAATCAAACCAATGAGCAGTGAAATGTTTATACCAGATGTAAAAATAGAAGACATTGATATTATCGATGCAATCACAGATACAAATATTAGAGCAGGGCAGTAATAATGGCGGGTAACAAGAAAAGAGCAGGACAGTATCCTAACAGTAAGGTTAGTGCATCTAACTTCTTACCAAAAACATTTCAAAGCGATACTAATAAAGCATGGTTAGATAGCACCTTTGATCAAATGATTAGCAAAGGTAATTTAAAAAATTATCACGGTTATATTGGAAGCACACACGGAAGTGAAAGAAATTTACACGACACATATATTGATATTATTAACAACAACAAAGCAAAACAAATTAGCCAATTACAGCCAGGTATTGTTTTAAAAGACAATGAAAACAAAATTACAAACACACTTGCATTTGATGATGTTGTAAATGCTTTACAAACTAATTTTACAAATTACAATTACGCAAGTGCATATTCAAGTCAAGGTTATGTTTTCAATCCACCTGTAAACATCGACATGCTAGTTAACTATAGTTCTTATTATTGGGCACAAAATTTACCAATCTACACAGCCACTAACACAGGTGCTGCTGTTGATATATTTGATGCAATAGATAATCAAGCAGTTTACGAATTAACAGATGATAACAACACATTCAAACTACACAACGGCATGATTATCAAATTTGAAGGCAGTTGGGGAGCTACTGCTACAAACAATACATATATTGTAACAGGCGTAGGCACAGGAATTAAATTAATCCTGTTCAGAGATACAAATGGCAAAACTATGTATTCTAATCAATACAAAGGTAATATTAGATCAGATGGCTATTGGGATAGAAACGTAGTATATGATGTAGAGTTTAGGACAGAAAGCAAATATGCTGGACAATCTTCATTAGATATGATATCAGCATACAATGCAGACACAGCAGCAGATAAACCAGTATTCTTTGATGGATTTAATTTACTTCGACATGAATCAAACAATGATAAACTTGTAAATAATTTGTATGCAAACTTACCTGATCAAACAGGTGTTTACTATTTAGAAGTAGGTGTTGGAACAGTTACAGCTACAGCTATCACACCAAACAGTAACTTAGGTGAATCATACGATATTGAATCTTGGGACTTTGAACAGGTAATAGAAACAGAACCAGATTATATCGTTATTGCAAAAGATGACAGTAGACAAACAGCTTGGTCAAGAATTAATAACTGGGTGCATATCGATTGTTTAAAAACTTTAAAACAAATTATACCACATATAGATTTGTCACTGTATGCTAATGCTACATATCAAGCAAAAAGAAGTATTATAGAATTTGAAACAAAAATGAATTTGTTTGAAGGTGCAGATTACATTGCAAGCACAGATATGCAATGGCTTGGACACATTGACTATTATGTAAAGCCAGAAGGTGATTTCTTACCAACAGTAAGCGGCAGTGATTTAATTATGCCAGCTGAAGCAAATATTGAAAATGGTAGTCTTGTTATATTCACAGATACATATGATACACATGTTTACAAAATGACAGGAGGTGTATTAGTAGAACACAAAGCAATAGTAAATGGATACACAGCATTTATAGATTACACTCCATTTACAGACTTAAAAACATATGAAAAATGCGATGTTTACTTTACTAGTGCAGGTATTCAAAAAAGTCAAGCAAAAACTTTAGCACACCAAGAACCTTTATTCAAAGTTTATACTGTAGACAATGAAGAAGTTTCACAATTTGATAATGAATTCGTTGGCAACAAAGTGTTTGGTTACAAACAAGGAACAGGTCATACTGATCCAATACTTGGTAAGCAATTATCTTACAAAGATACACCAAAGGGTGCAGAGTATGAATTTGAAAATTATTTGAACACATATACATTAGACTTTGTCGTCGGTGATGACGTAGATCCAAAACTTGGATACGAATATGTAGGCAAAGGATATAATTATTTTAAGCAAGATAATAAATTATCAACATTATATAAAACAAGTGATAATATATTTGGTGCATACGAGCATTTACAATATACAATTACATCAGCACAGATTACTGCACAACAGTTTGATATTCCTGTAGGCTATAGTAATTACAGACCTACAGTTGAGTATTTTGTATATATGGTTGATGGTAAAATAAATTTAAAAGAAACAACTTCACAAGGCACAAGCATTAATAAAAATGTAGATAGATTCAAAGATGGTATACTAGTTGATTCAACGTCAACAATTAAAATTACTAACTTAACAGATGATAATTTAGTTTTTACTAACAATAGTGTAACTATTGCATCTGGTGCTACAGAAGAATTGACTTCAATTGTAAATGACAGTGCTGAATATAACAGCCAGAGTGTATTTAAAATTACAGTAGCAGACAGCATTAACAATCAGTTTTACAGATTAACCAAAAACGGTGAAAACTTTGATTCAGCAGATGTAACAGTAAATGCAACTACAACAACTATCAACACAACACAGTGCAAAGAAGGAGACATAATTGATTTTGAATTTATTAATAATGATCTAAGCAATGCAACAAACAATCCAAGTTTCCCTACACTATGGCAATCAAACAGCAACAATGAAATGTTTGATTCATTTACAATATCAGAAACTGCGGATCATTGGAAAGATATAATGTTAGCAATTCCTGGATTTGATGGAAATGTATTTGGAGAAAACAACTTTAGCAGTTCTATTAGACTTTCATCATACGGTGGCAAAATATTCCTCAACGAAAACACAGGTATAATGCATGACATGCAATACATCAACAAAGAGTATAGTATCACAGGTGCATTGTTTGAACAAGGACAAGACTACGATGCTTTTATTACTAGATTTAGAAATCAAGTAAGACGAGTATATTCGTCTACTACAATATCTAATATTTCTGAAGTTGTTAGCAAAACATTAACAACACTACTAGCTAATAAAAAAGGCACAGATTTATACAGAACAAGTAACATGTTATATACAGAAGAACCTGTTACTAATACATTTACTATAGATGACAATCAAACTACATTTACAATTGATAAGATTGCAGGCGGTGATGTTAACATAAGAGATCATGTATATGTTTGGTTGACAGACGACAAAGACAACAACGATACAATGGTAAGAAGAATACTTGTCAAAGACAAAGAATATACAGTCAATGGAGATAAAATCAATCTACTTGTTACACCTCAAACAAGTGCAAGTGGTCAATATCCAAGTGTAGAAGTTAACTACTATCAAATGGATAATAATTCATATGTTCCTCAAAGTCTTGTTAAATTAGGAATACAAGTTGGTCAACAACCTAAAGTTGTAGACAACAAACTTATTACACATGATAACAGAACTTACCCGCTAGCTTCTGGTGCAGATTTATTTAATATGAATACAGCAACATTTGATGTTGTAAATGCTGCACAGTATGAATTAGAATGTATGATATATGCAGGTATTGTAAAAGATGATTTATTATACAGCAATGTGAGACTAAAGTCAATAGACAAATATATTCCAAGTCAACACAGAAGCACATGGTATACAAATGCAGAAATAGACAACTATGTTTATACCTATTACAGCAAATGGGCCAAAGCAAACAATTATCCTGTTGTGCTAGAAGAAATTGTCTATGATGCAGCAGATAGTAAGACGTGGAACTACAAAGACATGACTTCTACCATACTAGGATCTTACAATCATTTTGTTGATACAAATTTACCAGGTCATTATGTTGGAATTTACAATATACTATTTGGAACAGCAACACCACATATAACACCATGGCACATGTTGGGATTCAACTTCAAACCGCAATGGTGGGATACATATTATAGTTGGACAGATGCAACAAAAAGAACAGCATTAATCGATGCATTAACATTTGGTAAAACAAATAATCCTGCAAATACTGTTACACAAGAAATTACATATGCTAGACATGCATGGGATTGGACAAACAACAGCCCAGTAGATACAAACGGTGATTTAGTAGATCCAAAAGACATACTAGGAACACCAAGTGTTATAGAAGCAAGCAAACCTTTTGTGTTTGGTGATTGGGGACCAACAGAACAATTGTTTAGACAAACTGCACAATGTAATGCAGTAACAATAGATGCTGTTATAAAATTAAAACCAGCACAAGCATTCACAGAGTTTTTCCAACCAGGATCATTTATCTCAGTTGTAAATGATGATTCTAGCTTCAAAGTAAGTGGACTAGAAAACAAAATGATTAACAGTAAATCTTTTATTCTACCCGGTTACAAAAGCAACAAAGTTCTAAATGCTATAAAAATAATTGCAAATCATACTTACTCAAATACTGCAAACGAAAGCAGTGTTGTATATGGTAACAAATTTAATCAAAACTTTACACCTATTGTAAACTTTGATTCACTTGGACAAGTAGATAATATTATTGTTAATAAAAGATTGTTTGATATAGTAGACGAAGCAGTGTTTACAAGTAACATTTTAGATGATAACTTAGATTTAGAATATGAATACAAACAATTAGAATATGTTGCAAATGGCATAAGTCAAGCACAGTATAACTACACAATCAGAAACAGATATACTGATTTAGCAGAACAAAATTATGCAAACTTAGATACACAACTAATTCAAAAAGTAAATGGATTTACAACAAAAAGCAGTATGAACTTCTTTGCAGAAAGCGGCAATGAAGGATCTTTTGCAATATCAGATAACGATTATGAAATTGTAATGCATAGTGGATATCCTCACACATTAATTAATGCAAGTCAAATTACGATTAAAAAAGAACCAGAAGGATATCAAATCAAAGGTGCAAGCACTAACAGACAAGAGTTTATGTTCTTAGAACCTAACAAAAATAATTTCACAGATATCGAAGTATCTAATAGAGTAATAAGAAAATATTCTAAGTTTGTAACAAATCATAGCGTATTAGAATATGGATCGGTATTAAACAAAATACAAGACGTGTATACTTTTATAAGAGGATACTTTGCATTTTTAGAGAATAATGGATTTAAATTTACTACAAGCAAAGATGCTCACGCAAATACTTTTGTAAGATGGACCGTGAGAGCAGAAGAAGATCAAGAAATTACACTAGACCTAGGAAAAATTATAGAGTTCACTTCTACACATGGCCATGTAAGCGAAACAGGAACTTTTGATTATTTTGGAAATACTATCAATTTTAGAGATGGGTCAGGGGTATCAAAAGAAAACTTAGTAGTATCTCGTAAAGAAAACGTAATAACATTTGAAAATAAACAAGAAAAATCTTTTGGCAACATTACAGTTGCAGTGGTTGATTTTGAACATGCAATTGTTTTTAACAACAACACAATTTTCAATAATGTATTATTTGATGATGTTAAAATGTCAAGACAAGATAGACTAATAGCACGTGGTGGTGTTACAAAAGAATGGAATGGTGAGAAAAAAGCACCAGGTCATTTAGTTTTTGATGACCATATAGTTCAAAACTTTGACAGTAGTGTAGAAGAAACAAACGAATATTATAGAACAGATGTAACAGAATTTAATCCTGATGTTAGAAAAGCAAAAAACATTAGTATAGGTAACATAGACAGAGACTGGGTTGAGAATTTACATTTAGATCCAAATGTAATTACAAAATTTTATCAAGGTGCAATAAAAGAAGCTGGAACAAATGCAAGTGTAGATAGACTTGCTAGATTTATCAAAGGCGCAGATGATATAGAAGTGTTTGAAAAATATATGTTCAATCACAGTTACTTTGGTGACACAACAAAAAAACATAGCACAGAAATAAAATTATTACAAAACGAAATTGGCAACAATCCACAGGTTATAGAATTTTCAGAGCAACCTAGTGTAACAAAAAGTATTGCAATCACTAATGATGATTCAAGATTTGTAAACAAAGATAGTATAGAATTTAACATCGCTGCTTTTGATCAAGAAAAAACAAAATTAAATACAGCTGGTAGTCCGTTGTCAACTGAAGCTAGATACTACGCATTCAACACAACTGCAATGCCAGATGTATATGATAGCACAGCAGATTACGCTAAAGTAGAAAGTTGGTCAAACACAAAAACATACAGCTTCGGTGATATAGTGAGACTAGATTCTGTATTATACAAATGTAAAGTAGAT
>MDSZ01193648.1_pt1 | contig 41784 bp, 31 predicted proteins | sample 811201 | NCBI WGS metagenome assembly MDSZ01 (sample SAMN05326647, study PRJNA326480) | marine metagenome | isolation source: seawater | place: Indian Ocean: North | collected 2010 | reverse complement strand
TTCCAAGGACATCCTTTAGCGCGCAAAAATTGAAGCAATTCTAAGTTTCCATCATAAGCCATTCGTGCACAAAATCGTTCCTTCTCTTCAGAACACTTCTCTAAAGCCCATGATATGGTCGACTTCGTATCAAAATCTCCAATCTTGAATGCATTACGCAATTGAACACCCGCCCGTTTTACCGCCCCTCGACTTTCAGTATTGACGTCGTAAAAGAACTTCACGTCGTTCCCATTCAGCTTCGTCACGACGTGCGTATCAAATATATCGGGATGATCCGTCACGAGTCGCCACAATAGTCTGTCATCATTGCGTTCGCTCTTTACTCGCTTGGTCGTTGGTCGTGCTTGCACATTCTCGCAGCTTCTTTTGCTCGACATGGCGTTCGTGTTTGCGTTGAAGATAGAAGAGAGGACAACTTTTTTTGCCGCGATTTCATCTTTGTCTGTGCGTGTGTGCGTGCTGCGTGAGAAAACTTTTATTTACAAAAAAATTTTTACTAACAATTTTAAAACGCTCCGTCGATGGTTGGCGGCGCCGGTTTCTTCATTTGCTCTTCCTTCTCGTCGAATGTCCGCTTGCACTGTTTTGCAAATTCCCAAAAGTACACCTCGTTTCCTATGCTCATGATTTCGTTCAAAACTAAAGTAGCCGAACGCCCGGGTTTTAAATCGACTCGATTGGCACCGACAACGGTAACGCCACGATTAATTTTCGCCGCTTCTTCTTCTAAACCTTTCACTGAAAACGGTCGAGTAGTGTATATGGGGTCCTCGTTTGCTTCTCGTTGCGACCGCGTCAAGTGACAAAATCGTTCGGCGTCTTCTATGGACTCAAAAGCAACTACATGAAACGTATCTTTCGGCCTCTCCTTTTCGGGTATTTCTCCCGGAACCATTTGCATGCACAAAAATTCCTCGTACTCTTGGTTCGGCTTGTTTACGAAAATAGCATGGGCAGCTCTTAATGATTTATAATAATACGGATCGCGAAGTTGCGGATGAAGGTTACTCTCATCTTCGCTTTCCTCGCCGAAGTTCATCTCCTTGTAGAAATCTTCGTCGGAGGCGCCGGTTTCATTTTTCGGCACATTCAAGCCGTACTTATCGAGCACGTCTCCATATTTTTCAAAGAGCTCGTCTTCGGTGTATTTCAACGTCATGAAATCTCTGTCCATATTTTCAAGGGCTTCCTCCAAATCTGCGGGTATTTGTTGTTCTTTGGTGTTTTCATTGGCGGTGCTACTCGTGGAAGAAGAAAACTCTTCGACTTTCGCTTCAACTTTCTTTATCTCTTCTTCGCTAATACTATCGATCGCGGCGCTATCGATGCTATCAGTAATGTTGCTAACAGTGGAGTTCTCAGTTGCTCCTGCCTCGTCGATTTCGGGAAGTAGCGTAGGAATAACGACATCATCTTTTCCGTTTTCATCGTCTTTTTCTTCTTCCACTTTGGCCAAAAAAGAGTTTTGCAACTGTTCTACGTAATCTTCCGGTTTCATCCATTTCAAATTCGCACCCGGGTGCGGCGTTTTCATTTTTTTTCCAGCCATATCTAACGTTCCCGATTTCACATCGACTATGCGTTTGGCTTCTTTGATTGCACTTTCTGCACCCTCGGCGTCGCCGACGCGTTCGAGCCATTCTGCGCGTTTTACTTCCGCCTCGGCCTGTTTCATCTTCATTCGATTAAGCACTTTCAGTCTTTCTGTAATCATAATTTCAACTTTTTTAAAGTTTTTTACTTTTGCTCTGTCTTTGCGCAACTGTTTTAGTCTCCATTTCAGGCGTGCTCGCTCAATTTCCACGCGTCTTTCGTTCACTGGAAGTTCGTTCAATTCTTTCTCCTCAATCGAGAGCATCTCCTTCACCAACTTTACGTCTCGCTCGTCTCGGAAACGTATCAAAACAATATAAGTCAGCGCGAGTCCAATCCACTGCGGAGACAAAATGGAAGATATTATGTTTTTAAAGACCGCGTTTATCTTTCCTTTAGAGGACGGCGACGATGTGGATGCCTTTGATGCGCCGTATCTCACTTCGACAAAATTCTGGGAGAGCTCTTCCAAGGACAACTTTTCAACATCTTTCATTTCTTCCTTATATATTCTCACCGAGTCGTCATTGCTTTCTTTGATATCAGCGTTAAGGGCATCGGAATGATTATCTTCATTTTCTCTTGCCGAGCGTGTTGATGATGTCGCTGATGACGACGGCGAAGAAGAAGAAGATGAAACAACAGAATTTTCGTTTTCTTTGCCTTTGACGGCGGCATTCGTCGTACTTGGAAATCTTCTTGTTCGCTGCGATGATGATAATGGTGATGACGACGATATTAACGGTGTTGCGTTCGATATTTTACGGTGGAATATTACCGGTTTTCCCGGTGTTCGAGTGGATTTGGTAGTTATCATGAACCCAGCTCGTATTCTTAATAACTGTTTATCTGTCTCACTTCCCTCTTAATTTAATGAAAAATTGAATGTTCCTCAAAAAAAAGCCCCGCAATTCTTTCTTTCCACTTTCACCAATATCTGTGGAATAAGAATAAGAAGTAGTAGCAGTAGAAGAAGAAGAAGAAGAAGAAGAAGAAGAAGAAGAAGAAGAAGAAGAGAAAGAAAGAAAGAGAAATGTCCGGGCCTTCTCCCGCGCAGCAAGAGGTGAAGAAGTTCTCGCAGATTTGTCCGCAGTGTAAAGTACACACGACGCTAGTGGAAGACCACGCGCAAGGGGATTTGATTTGCACCGAATGCGGTTTAGTCGTCGAAAGTCGAACGATCGACGAGTGTTCGGAATGGAGGACGTTTTCGGATTCGGATAAAACCGGAGCCGATCCGTCGAGAACAGTCGGAGCGACGAATAATATGCTTTCCGGGGGTGGTTTGAGCACAACCATAGGACGCAATCCCGATGGCTCTTACAATCAAACGCTTTCAAGGTTGCACAACAGAGAAGGCAACCCGGACAAAGTTTTAATGGCGGCATTTTCGCAAATTGGAGATATGGCCGACCGCATGGCAATGAATCAAACCGTTAAAAGTGGAGCGTGTGATTTGTACCGGTTGGTAACTTCCTCGCATTCCACGCAAGGCAAAAGTTCGGTCGCTATGTTTGCCGCGTGTTTATACATCGCTTGTCGACAAGAAGGTCAGACGAGAACGTTTAAAGAGATTTGCGGCGCCGCTGTTGGTTCAACCGTGAAAGAAATTGGGAGATGTTACCGTTTTATCATACGCGTATGCGAAGGTTTAGATTTACAAATGCAAATGAACGAGCAAATGATTACGCCAGAATTGCTCACGAATCGTTTCTGTGGCAACTTGGGTTTGGCTAATTCGGAGTTCATCCGCGTGTGTAGCTCGGCGATTCAAAAATTTCGGGAAATCAAAACGGGCGAAGGATACTCTCAGAAACAGCCGGCGTCAGTAGCCGCGGCAGCGATATATTTAGCGACGCATATATTAGATAAAAAGGATATAGCCAACGTTAGTCAAATCTCAGCAGTGAGCGGTATGGCGGAACAAACGATTCGAAATTCATACGCCGATATGCTTCCGTACGTGGAAAGATTGCTCCCAGAAGCGTACAATGACAGAGTGCAAGCGCTCCTGGCGAGCGTGGCAAAGAAACCTACGGCTCTCTTACCACCCACAGTCGCGGACGAAGTGGTGGTAAAATCTGAACCGATTGTTAAAAATGGAGATGAGGAGACAAAAGTAATAGAGAGGAAGAAAGAAGAAGTAGAAATGAAAAAAGAGGAAGGCGCGACCACTGAAGAGAAGAAGAATGGTGGCATTGACGCTGAAGCTCTCCCAGCTTCTTCCTAGGAAGTTGAAATATTTACAAATACATAATCACCTTTGGCGATAGCAGCTAATTAATATAGGCCCACCAGACCGGTTCAATACGTCTATTTTTGTAACAGTAAAATTCTCGGGAGGAAACTTTGAGGCAAAATCGAGAACGGCGTCTGTTTCTTCTTGACCTCCTTCGTGTCCACGGTAGCAGCAAATAGTGATCAAACCACCGACGCGCAATAATCTGCTCGCTTTATCGAGAGCCTGCAAGGTAGTTCTCGTTGTCGTTACGATCGACTTATCTGTGTCTTTCCCAGTCAGATATCCTAAATTCATCATACACGCGCCTATTTTTCTCCCTCTCCTTTGCATCAATCCTTCAACGATACCTTCGATCGCTTTCGAATGACAGTCTCTCACAAAGTATACTTTCTCTTCTATCTTCTTTCTCTCTGCTTCATCACTAATATGCGCACAGAATTCTTCCCGTATTCTCTTCTTAGTTATGTCGAGCGCCTTTTGTTGTTTATCAATCGAGATTATTAAACCAGCATCTTTAACTAACTCCAAGAAAAAAAGCGTATCTGTTCCTCTTCCGCAGGTCAAATCTACGACTACGTCGTCCTCTCGCACACAGTGACGGATGAGCTGATGCGCAATCTTTGTTATTTTTCCATTCTTTAATATTGATTCAGCTAAGTCATCGGTTTCATTGGTAGCGTTACTCCTGGTGCTCAAAGTGAAATCCCCGGTACCGGTACGTTTGCGCTTAAAATCACCTAATCGAATGCGACGAAGAATGCGCCTTTGTGCGCACGTGCAAGCGCATGCGATTGAATAAGCATGTGCGCTCGAGACGAAAGGTAGTGATGGTGATGATGATGCTGGAGATATCATGAAATCAAAGAATATGCACTGCACTAATAATAAAGTGAGAGAAACAAAAATCAATAAAGAAACAAGTACCAACCAACCACTTTTACCATTTTCCGCAAATACAATTACATTTACCACACAAATAAAGTTGAAAGAATGAGGTCACGTTTTTCAACGCGATGAGTACAGCACCGTGGTATCAACAGAGAAAATCATTCTTTCGATCAGCGTTTATAATAGTTTTACTTTTGAGTGCGATTGTCGTCATCCTCTTTGGTGATATTTTATTCCTCGCGCAAAGAAACTTAAAACGAACATCAACAACACACGAAACGGTTGTTGATTATACGAATGAACCAGAAGCAAAAGTAGACGTAGATGTAGATAAATTGGAGGCAGGGATAGGAAAAGATCGGGGTCGGGGTGCTATTGAACAAGAAGGAAAAGAAGAGGAAGAGGAAAAATCATCAACAGTACCAAAATTCACTCGGACGCAAAAGGATGTGTTAGAAAAACTAATTGGACTCGAGTTTTTCGATGGTCTCGTGCCAACGAGTTACGTTCCGCAAACCGAATACAAGTCTCCGTGTTGGATCGCAAAAGATGGAGACAAAAATAGTTTACGATGCTTGCCATTTTTCTACGTATTAGGACACTGGCAATCTGGCGGTCAGGACATCATTGGCAGACTCGTACAACATCAAGACGTTCTTGGTACGCGGCATTTTCATTTCTGGAACGAACTGAGGCCGCCGCGAGAGTATTGGCAAGGTTATCAATTCGCCACTGATGCGATTCAAGAAAACGAAAATAAGAAAGATCTTATTTTTGGTGACGACTCCCCGGGGACATTTGCAAATTCTTGGAGCGAATCGACACGTTTGCATCTCTCCTTTGCCCAAGACGTTAAAGAGTGCTGGATGAAATGCCAGGAGAAACCAAATGATATTCCTTATGGAAAGACACAAACGGAACGTCGTCGATGCATCGACGGCGATTTAGAAGACCAGAACGAAGAACCTATTGGATGTGGACAACAAGCAATGAAAAACGACCCTCCATCCGAACTCGGAGGACATGGCATGAGCGTTCCTCATTTGATGCGCCATGTATATGATTTTCGAGATGACAACACCATTGGCAGCGAAAGCACAGCGAGTAAATTAAGGTTTATATTGTTGCTCAGAGAACCGGCGGAAAGACTTCACGATGCTTTTTGGCACTACGACCATTATCAGAAACATTTTGGAGCAAACGAAGACGGATTCGATAAATTCGCTCGGGAAATGACGGATCATTTCAAATTGTGCGAAAGCGAACACAACACGAAAGGCTGCGCGAGACGGTTCGAGACGTACCATCCGAAGTTCGAAGCCGTGTTTTTTCACGCCGACCAGCTGATTAAAAATATGTACTCCGTCTGGATCGAAAGGTGGTTTGAAGTATTTGATAAAGAGCAGTTTCTCTTTTTGAGGAGCGAGGATGTCTATGGTTTACCCAACCCAATTTCTGCGACACCATTAGATTATGAAAACAACGAGAAGAAGAAGAAACTAGGCATGGTGGAAGCGTTAGGAAAAATCGCGAAACACTTAAGCATTGGCGAGATATCGTCGGCGATGATGGAGAAAATGGTAGAAATGCCGGAAACGGACGATGCGCGTGTTTTAAAGAAAGGAAAATTTTCGCCAATGCGAAAAGCAACGAGAGAAATGTTGAACGAGTTTTACGAACCGTTTTTATTAGAGCTAGTTGAAAAGATTGGGGACGACGCTTTCATGTGGAATGACTATCGATTCACTCGGCGGTGATACTTATTATTATTTAATTATTATTATTGCACATCATCCGACATGTCTGTCAGCTCAACAAATCGAACCTTGGAGTTTGAGTACGGCGACGCGTACATCGCATCGCTCGCGGCTATTTCATCGTCCCAGTTAATCGTCCCATCTCGAATCTTTAACATATTAGCTATGAAATACCCAACCGTACAAACTGAAGTGTACAAGAGATATCGGACCCACGCCACTGCACCTAAACTTACTAACAGCTGACTCGTGGCTAATACACCCAGCGCCGGTAACCAAGGTACGAATGGCATTCTGAAATCACCCGCCGTTGGAATATTCATCTCGTCGGCACGGAGCATATAGAACGAGCCAGTCGCTAGAACTATACAAACAACCATAACAATCAACGACCACGATGGTTCATTTTGAACGTACAATGCCGAAAAAATGAGCGAAAACGCGCCAAGTAAACCACATCTCAAAAGAGCCGGCACTCTATCCCGAAAAGAGATTGCATCTTTTGGAGTGTATCGACGAATTAACAATCCCATGTTAACGCTAAAAAATATCGAAAGCGTGCCTATTGAAACTAATTGCGCTAAAATATCTATGTCTACTACTAATGCGAGCAACCCGGTTGTGATACCCGTGAAAATCGAAGCATTGGCGGGCGTTCCGAATCTTGGCGATACTTGCGCGAACCATTCTGGAAGTAAACCATCTCTGGACATTGTCATATACACTCTTGGCTGTCCCATCAACGAAGAGAGTAAACTCGTCGTTATCGCGAAAACAGCACCAATGGAAACAATTACAGAGGCCCAATGTTCGTGATTATTATCGAACGCAACGGCGAACGGCGCATCCACATTTATGTCCGTATAACGCACCATGCCAGTAATTACTAATGCCATCAAGCAATACAAACAACCACAAATAATAAGTGACCCTAATATACCAATCGGTAAATCTCTGCTCGGTTTTTTCGTTTCTTCAGCTAAAGTCGCCACAGTGTCGAATCCAACAAACGCGAAAAACACCATAGATGCGCCCGATAGAACACCTCGAAATCCAAACTCTGGCGGTACGAACGGTTTCCAATTTTCCTCATCGACACTCGTACTCCCTGTGACTAACACGAAAACAACCGAGAGTAAAGCTGCACCCGTCACAGCAATGTTAAACTTTGCCGTTTCCTTCATACCAACAACCAAAAGTACCGTCAGAACGCCTACAAGCAAAAACGCCAAAATATCCATCTCAATCAGGGACTTGTACACAACGAAGCGAAGCGCGTTCGGACTTTGGCCAATGAGAGTCGAGAAGTAACTAGTAAATCCGCGGGCAACGGCTGCACCCGCAATGGTAAGCTCGAGGGCGAGATTACATCCAGTAATAAAAGCTATGTATTCGCCAAACGTCAAGGAAATGTAATTATAGGCTGACCCAACAACGGGAAGTTGAGTAGAAAATTCTGTATAAGCCGTTGCCGTGATTAAGGATGTGATTGTCGCGAGCAAATACGAAAGAACAACCGCCGGTCCCGCGTGTTCTTGCGCCGCAGCTCCTGTCAATACAAACACGCCTGCTCCAATCACACCTCCAATGCCGAAAAATATCAAATCGAACGCAGTGAGCTCTTTTTTTAACGACTCTCCTCCGTGATTCGTCGGAGATTCTAAACACGAGCGCTCCGATTTCACTTTCAGCGCTCGAGTGCATAATAACCTCGTCGCATCGAGCACACTGCGGGCAGTCGGCATAGGTATCGTATTCCGAAACGATACCGTGGGCCTTTTTCTTTGCCCTTAATTTTTATTTGCTGTGTGTGTTTGTGTGTCGATTGCCCATATAAATTTTTCGACTGAAATACGTAATAAAAAAAAAGAGGGAAAAATGGGGGGACGCAGGGAGCTGACACGCGCGATAGCGTCCTCCTCTTCTCGGTCAGCGACGCATCGGTGTGTCTATTCTTCTGCGTCACCACAGTCGACTTCTTCTTCTTCTTCTCTAGTAACGACAGCAGCAGCAGCTGCTGCTGCAGCTGCTGCTGCTGCAACAATGTGTAGGAGAGGAGGAAAAAAGTTGTTAGATGCGCCGTCACCAACAACTTCGTCTTATTTCGTGTCTGGGAGACTTATTACATCACCTTCCGCGAGAGCAACACCACTGCAGCAGCGATATTATTCTTCCAACGCGATGAAGACTCTGTATCAAAATAGATTGAAGAGCACGACAAGTCTGCGTGTACCTCACTCTGTTCGAGCGATGCATTTAGCGACGAAAACGATACACAAAACGATAGCGAGAAAAAGTGCTTCGACTCCAACAACCAACGTGAACTTTGCTTTGCGGTTTGTCCAAAGGAAATTGTACACGTCAAAGAACGGAAAAGGGATTACGGACGCGGTAACAGGTAGTAATAGTAGTGGTAGTAGCACTACCAGTAACGCGGCGCTCAGAAGCACGAACAAAAGAGGAGTTCTGAATAGAAACAATAGAATAGTAGTAGGTTCGCTGTGCGCGGTGCCTTTGCCGGTTTTTGGAATGATAGCGAAGAGGTACTACTTTGACTCTCGCTCGGCAAAGTGTAGCCCAGTCGATTCGGCCTCATGCTCATCGAGTAAAAAGAGTACGGCAGAGCACATCAACGATGAGTTGAGTGATCACGTAAAGGAAAAAGTGATGACTGTTTTGCGCTCAATACAATTGGCGTTTTTGTTTGCGCCGGCGCTCGTCTTCGCCCCTTTGACGTACTTGAAAAGCTGTCCGATGTGGTACAAGAAATTGTGGTACGCGTTGATTCGAAAGACGCTAGAATTTGCAGGCCCAGCGTTCATAAAGTGGGGACAATGGGCATCGACGAGATACGATGTTTTCCCTGCAGTGCTTTGTCACGAACTGGAAAAGTTGCAATCTACCGCGCCGGAACATAAATGGGAGCACACAAAGTCTACTTTAGAAAGAGTGTACGGCGATACGTTTGATCATATTTTTGAATCCTTCGACGAACACCCGATGGCGTCTGGATCGATTGCGCAAGTGCACAGGGCAACGCTTCGCGAGGGCGTCGCGGAATCGTCGAAGAAAAGACAGGATTTGTTCTCGAGATTCAACTACGCGCTCATCGCGGGCGTTGAGATGCTCTTGTCTGGTCAAGGTTTGAATGCTGTTGTAGACGGCATCCGCGATATGTGGAACGATGGCGCAGCTGGATTAGGACATTTTCTACATTTGGACGAAGTAACACACGACGAAGAAAATGAAATAAACGCGGGAGAAATAGAAAAAGGAGTGGTGACGAAGAAACGGCGAAGAAAGGAAAAGCGACGCGAAGTGGCGGTGAAAGTTAGACATCCAGGCGTCGTTGACGCATTGAAGCGCGATTTTAAAATACTTCTCTGGTTTGCGTCATTTACGAGGAACATATCGTGGTTAGAGCCTTTACAACTCGAAAATACAGTTGGTCAATTCGGGGTACACATGTTGTCGCAGGTTGATTTAGGCGTCGAAGCTGAAAATTTAAACCGATTTCGAAAATCCTTCCTGTTAATGCCGGCAGTATCCTTTCCTACGCCCATAACATCGTTATCTGCGGAAGATGTACTCGTTGAAACGTTCGAATCAGGGACGACGATTAGTTCATATTTAGTATCTCCAGAAGTTGCGGAGAAGATAGGGTTTGAGTGTTCGGAACAAAACAAAACGTTAGCTGCGTTAGGCGTGCAAACTTTATTGAAAATGCTCATCGACGATAACTTCTTACACGCAGATTTGCACCCGGGGAATATTCTAGTGCGATTGCCAGGTAAAAACATGAAATTCAGCAGCGTAGACGCCGATGAACACGGACCAACTTTGGAAGCGAACGGTGAACGACAAATGACGGATGCTCCGAAACCGGAAATAATTATCTTAGATACCGGGCTCGCGGCGACTTTGACACGAGAGAACCAAACACATTTAGCTGAAATGTTTTCAGCAATGCTTCGCTGGGACGGACGAGGTGTCGCAGAAAGAATTTTAAAGTTCGTGGCGCCATCTTCTAAAGAAAATTCCATACAAAGCGATGAGGTTGAATCGGAGAGATTCAAATCGGAGATGGAAGAAGCGGTCAAACAGTTTGCGACTGGAACTCCGAGAGCGGGAGATTGCATGTCTCGCGTCTTTGAGATTGTGCAAGAGCATAGATTATGCTTAGACCCGTCAATTATGATTGCAGTTGTCACTGTGATGGTCCTGGAGGGTTGGCAATGGCGGCTCGATCCGAGCGTCTCTATTTTAGATCGTCTCAATAACGTTTTGGAGCTTTCCAAGAAAAGGTATCATCGAATGAAAGTCTTGGATTGGTCCTTGCGCGATATGTATGATCCGTACAGCGGACCAAACTTTTACGAAAAGGATAAAAGTGGCGTGACAAGACGGAGTGAATACTTCGATTACGGTTTATCTCTATATGCGTAGCAAATAAGTGTTGATTAGAAATACAAGTAACTCTAGGACGTATGGTACTATATGGCGCAAAATTATTTCGCGAATACGTTTTCGCTCGATGCGCCGACTGGTAAAACAAGAAAACTACCACCTTTTGTCGCACTCGAAATGTGGCGAATAAACCCTTGATCGGGGAAGAGCGACTCTCTTTTCGTCCGCTTCTCTTTCAATCGCTGTTCAGCCGCGTCTTTAATTTGTTGCTCTTCTTTATCTCCTCGTTTCACTGTGGCTTGGAACATCTTCGCCATAATCGCTTCGCGTTTCTCTTTCTTCTTCCTCTTGTTGTATTCTTTACTCATTTTCAAGTTGTGTTCTTTCTTTAAAATCTCCTCGGCTTCGGCTTTGGCAATTTCCTCCTCGGTCATTTTCATTCTTTTCCGTCTGCTCGTGCTGCTGTTCCCTAATATTCCACCTCGCTTGTCTCCGTAATCTAAAGACATCAAACTCTCGTCAAAGCCTGTGGACTGACCCAATTTCGCTCTTTGTCGAGCAGTTAACTTTGATTCATCGACAACTGCTGTTCGTTTCTGCTTCCTAGCGTTACTTCCATCGTCTTCATAATCATCGTCGAACGAAAGGTCCGATAAATCGCCGCCGTCGTCGTCGTCATCGTCGTCCTTCCATTCTTTATACTTATTCTTCTTGGAGTATTTGCCCGTTTTATTATACTTGCGTACCATTTCTTCGTTTTTATTTTTGTGCGGGATGATGATTCCAGTTGTTGTTTTCGTCTTTCGTTTTACCATTTACGACTTAAAGGACTTCGATTTTTCAAAACCTCTCTTGTCTTGTGATAAAAATGTGATAAAAATCTTGTTTGGACCGGATGAGAGGGTGAAAGCGATCTTTTCGATCTTTTGGTCTTTTCTTTTCCTCTTCATCCTTCAAAACGAAAACGCAGCACACGCGCAAACACTTCTACCACAAATACCACGAATACTACTACTGAGATGATTTACGACGTCAACTCTCCGTATTTCAGAAGCTTCTTAAAGAACGCCGGCGGGGCAAAGAATCAGTTCGCGAAAGGGCCGACGGACAAAGGACCGAGAGCCTCGGAAAATAAACCCGTCATGAACGACTAAAAAAGACATTTAAAACAAGCAGAAGAAGAAGAAGAAGAAGGCGAAGCAGAAGCAGAAGAAGACGGAAAAGAAACGTGAACCTTGAAGAAGAACAAGAACAAGAGAAAACGCGCGCATTAGTAGCAGATTAATATAGATAACATAAAGGTGTTCCTGTCGGCATGGAAGGACAACAAGAACAAGAACAAGAACATAAAAAAAAGGAAGAAGAAAAATGGGAAAATGTAGTCTTCTCGGTAGAAGCACCAGGCGCTGTTTTGAACTTTCAAATTTTGCTCGGCACAGAATCTGCATTTTGTTACGTCGGAACGAGCGACCCGAGCACGTTTAACAGGCTCGCCGTGTGTACCAAAGCTCGCTCAAGGGACAGTACATTTAAATACGCGAGCTCCAATCCTTTGGGCGGCGACGCTAAAACCGGCGCGCAGTCGTTCGCCGAACGACTCTTGGATTTAGTTCACACTGAAATCGAAAACGGAGGAAAAGAATTGAAATTGAACTCCATAGCAGTTTCGGTGAACGTTGCGGACGATGCGTCTACTTTGCGTGCATTCGCAGAGAAGACTCTCGCCAAGAGACTTTTAGAAATGTTACGTTGATAAAAGAATATTGTTCTCACACACGCCCTACGAGGAAAATTATGCGCTGCCGTCTGTAGTAATCGTTACAATACTTCTATCTTTTTCTTCTTCGTCTTTTCCTTCTTTTCTTCATCTTCGTTGTTGGCATTTTTACCATTCGCGGTGGCGGCGAAACCAACCAACTTTTCAACTTCTTCTACCGCCTCCACTGTTTTCAAATCTACTACGCCCATACCTATACTCATCTCAATTTGTGGGTTTCCTTCTTCGTCTTTGTCTTCTCTCGTCTTCCCTTCTCCGTCATCCGCGTCATCATCATCTTCATCATCGAGAACGGCATCGATTTCAATCTCTCGTTTTGCTACTATTGGATTTTTTTGAATTTTCTCCTCCAACTGTAAGTTGGCTTCGTGCATTTGTGGCAAAAACGCGGACAACTTGCTCAAAAGCGCCGAAGGCTGAGCAGAGACAACAGGTGGCACTCTGTTTGTTTTTGTAGCAATACTTTCTTCCTTCTTATCTGCTCGTTCTTCTTTTTGTATCTCTTCGTTGAGTATAATGTTGTTGCTCCTTCTATTCTTCGTTCCATTTCCTCGCTCATCAACAATCTTCAACAAACTACTTCCAATAGCAGCAGCGCTTCCGTTTTGTTGCACGTTCTCGATTTCGAGCAGAGATTGCGAAGTGGAAGGTTTCGTTGACGACTTATTAGTGTTGTCCGTAACGCTCTCGATTTTCGGCGGCGATGAGACCATCCTCTTTCTTTTTGTATTCCTTTCTTCCATGTGCTTCCGTCTGTCGTCTCTTTTTTTTTTCTCTTTTCTCGTCGTCACGGGGGGTGAAAACGGATTTTTCCACGTTACATTTTATGGCCATACCATCACAAAAAAGATGTCTTTTGTCGCTGGTACTTATGCGCAAGCGCGGGGCACACTCTTGTGCCATCGCGTCGCGCATATAAACACAGTCTCGAAACAAAAAGTAGTTTCGTCGTCGTTGTCGATCAACGTCAGAGCAGGAGTCAGAGGAAGAAGAAGACAACAACAACAACAACAACAACAACAACAACAACAACAACACGTGAGAGTATCTGCGTCGTCGTCGGATTACCCGCAGTCAACTGAAGAGTTGTATTTTATCTTGGGCGTTTCGGTCGGAGCGAGTCAAGAGGCGGTCAAGCGCGCGTACAAGCGCAAAGCGAAGAGATATCATCCAGACGTGAACGATTCTCCAGAGTCCGTGGAACAGTTTCTACAAATCAAAGCCGCGTACGAGACACTTCAATCAGCGAGAGGCAACTTAGAAAACGTCCAAACGCGAGAGTGGAAAGAAAAATGGAAACAGCAACTCGGGAATTTAAGGAAGGAAAGAGAGAAGAAAATGGCCGCCAACGCCGATAGGTCAAAGAATAGTGAATCTATGGAATCTTTAGTCGGCACTGCGGAGATGCAAGCGCAGATATCGAACCAACTTAGAAACTTGAGAGCGAGAACAGACCGAAAACGCACGAGGCAGCAAACTCTGCAAAAATCCACATTCAAAGAGCCATTTGAACTGTCAGAGGAAGACTTATGGAATCATGAGGTGCAATGAATAGGTTTAGCGCATATTGAATAGAATGTAGATAGATTAGGCGAACAGACGCATGCGATGCCTCGGAGCATCGCGCGCATGCGCACATTCAGATTATTATCTAAATATAAGAAGACACCGGTGTTTATGAATTTCGCTACTAGATTTATATTAAGAACTAAATACGACTACATCGAAAAACAAATGAATGTAATTCTTATTTCTCGACAGCTTCGCGGAGACGTCTAATGGTGGATCTCACGGTGACGGCACCGGAGGTGTTCAAAGCATAGGCCCCACCGGCTTTCACTTTGTGGCAGCTACTGCACTCCCAAATACCGACAGCCCGACGCTTGACCGCATATTTACCGCAGAAGTCGCAAAAATACTTCGAGTGTTGCGAGACTTCTTGCTTCTTAATAACCTTACGGAGGGAGGCCCCGTAACGGGTTCCGTACTTTCCGGTGATACCTGTGCGTTTGAGAGTAGAAAAGAATAGACAAATTTGGTGAGTTCCACATCGTGAGAGAGCTAGAAAGGCGGACGAGAGGAAATTATTCCAAGCCGCAAAACGATCAATGCGCGAGGGCATAATCGATGAGAACGAGGCATAGACGCGTTAATCGAACGTGTATGCCTTCGATTTCAGCGTTTTTACGACCATCTAAACGAATGATCGACGCTAACTGAGAGCATTTCGAAACGAAAAAAGCCCCTAGACGGAGAGACAGGGCTTCCACCACCCGCACTAAAAGGCGGAAAATGCGGGCTGCGCATTGTCCCACACCCCATCCGATGCGACCATCGCATCCTCTCGCGCGAGCTCACACGTGATGGAAAAAGTATGATTTGATGCGATTAACGTACCGACTTTCTTCGTTCTCTTCGCCATTATTTGCGCTTTTACTACACTGATTTATTATGAAGATTTCTTTATTTTCCTCACTTTGCGCAAAGACAAAAGCACAAACAGCTTCCTCAATTTTTTCTTGTCTTCTTATAAATTCAGAGTTCGTCCACAAAACAAACGTATTACAGTAGGTACGTAGGACAAAGTATAGAAAAATAAGATATGCATGCGACAATAAGCATGCGCTTACACTTTAGTCGTAGCGCGGGACTCAACAACACAACATCGACGATATCATCGACGATGATGACCTCTTCGTCATCGTCATGGAGGTTTTTCAATCCAGTGCAAAACGACGTAAGAAAAAGAAGAAGAACAAGAGGTTGGACGATGCGTTTAGCTTCTAACGAGAAAAAAAACGACATCCAGAGAAGTGTTTATGACGATGAGCGTCGCAATGAAAATCAGAAGACGAACAAAAGCAAGAATAAGAACAAACTAAACAGGCGGGATTTTGTATCATCATCATCATCATCCTTGGCAATTTTTACATCGTCTTTGTCATACTTGGCATCTTTCGCAGAAAAAGCTGAAGCGGCTCCTTTTTGTGGGTATTACGCAGACATAGACTCTCCGGTGTCGCAGGCTGCGTATCAAAGCACGTTTTCGGAAGGCTACGTGAACAATCTGCAAACATTCGTAAGACAGGTTGGGAAATTTAAGAGGGGTAACAAGACTTGCCTTCCCGTGCTCGTTTTGCATGATCAGCGCCTCGATATGAAATATCTCGAAGCTATTGAAATCTTAGCGTTCACCCCGGATGACTTTCGAAGGGAGATTTTCTTTTATGACCAGTTGAACCGAGGCAAATCTAAACACAGTATACCGCCAAATGCAAATGTTGACGATTTTTTGCTCGACGAACTCGCTGGCGTTCGGAAGGATTGCGGTTTGGCAGACGAGGGCATCCACATCATCGCACACGGCACTGGATGTGAGCTTGCGCTAAAACATGCGTTACAGAGTAAACATATCGTACACAGTTTGACATTAATCGGCGCTGGATCTTCGTCTGAGCGAAACAAGGAAGATTTTGAAAGTAAGCGATCTCTTATGGCAGACTCTGGTAATAATAAAGATGACGACGAATTTTATGAGCGATATTGGACAAACAAAGGCGAATCGGGAAAGTGTTTTTCAAATGCAACATCGACGCTCGCTAGTTCTTCTTCTAGAAATGACTGGGACGTGAAAAAGCTCTTGGCATCGGTCAGTAACGAAATACCGAACAATTTACGTGGTATTCGGGTCGTTCGGGGTGCGAATGATGTGATATCGGAAGGCAATGCGGCGGCGTTAGTTTCTTCGTTGAATGAAGCGAAATTCGAGAATAAGAGTAAAGTGAGGAATTCCTTGTGTTCGTTCGATAATAACGTCGAGGAGGCGGCATCTTGCGTCCATTTGGACCGGGCAGAATACTTTCTCGATACGACATCCACATACATCCTAAAAATCGAAGAGGAACTCATAGCGTAGCTTGCGTGTATTACTAGCACATTCTAACAATTAGTACGAGTATTTAAAAAAACTATATTTTCATTTTACTATGATGTCGTCCTCGAGTTTGGCTAACTTCGGATTCGCACCTTGCGCATTTGCACACGAAACCATAATCCGACAAGGCGTCTTGACGTCTGCTCCAATCCAACTGGTCGTCTTCTAGGTAGCTAATTGTTAATTCATCTCCCTTTTGTATCGGTTTACGCGCGACTAAAACGCAACTCCCGTTTATATCCGTCTCGTCTTTGAACGGATGACAGTTCGGGTCGCAGTCGTGATTACAGTTGGATTGCAACGCAAAAAGTGCCGTTCCCAAACACGGAATGTCGTAGTTTACATCTAAAGCATCCAGAAAAGGTTGTGTTTGAGGCAATATTGCCATCTTTTGCTTCTCATCGGCTAAGCCGTCGACGGTAAGAAAATAATTTTCCACCGGAGACTCAACGACGAGTTCTAAATTGTTCAACTCAAACATCCCCACGATAGCTCCCCACACCGGTAAAGAGAACAAGCCAGGGAACGCCTGAGCGCGATCTGGCCACGCTTTGCATAACAACTCTAAAGAACCCGATGCAACCTGTATGAGTTGCTGCCTAAAGCTTTCCTCGTCTTTCTCCTCGACATCTGAAGGAATGGCGACGATATCCCACCAAATTGCTTTTTGGACTCGAGAAAATGGTTCCCAGGCACGTTCTAAAGCCTCTAAAAATGTCATGTTATTATTCGTATCACTCAAAGCGAGGCTGGCATTTTCTGTGACCATTGCGACGACTTTAGCAGCTAGGATGAAAATATCGTTTGTATCTTTCGCGTGTTCGATGAATTGGTGCATTATAGATGCACGAATCTTGGCGTGTTCTTCTTGATCTCCGTTGTTGTTACCGATGCACATGGCTCGTTCGTGTGAATTCCAAGCGTTTTGCGCACACTCGTTCGAGCAAAAGACTTCACGGTAACACCCGCCCACGCACCTGTGTTCCATTGGAAGTGGAAAGTGCTCGTCTGCAAGAGGTAACTTCGGTTCACCGACAGATGCCATGCTATTTAAAATCTCGAGATCGCTCGACCTCCTCGCTGCTTCCTCGGCTGCTGTGTTGTTAGGCGTTGCCGTCATTAGTTGTTCGTTTTGTTGCTGCTCCTGCATCTCGTGCGTGGATGAGAACTGTTGGAACAATCTTTGCCCAATCTGTTTCTCAATAGAGCCGACGTATCGAAAACAGAACGAACATACAATCGCGTCGTTTCTATTTCTCTCGTGTTGCATAGCCACCAACGGAGGCTCTATTAACACCCGGTCGCCAACTGCAAAATCTCGCGTAGCGTACAAGCCTTTGCCTCTGTTTTTCCCGCTCACAACCCCTTCCCTAACGTGTGTACAATCAGTGGCATTAATAGTATTCATGGCTACATCATTTATCACGCCGGTGACATTATGGTGGTTTCTCTGCACGCACACGTTCGAAAACGTTTCGTAGTTAAATTCCTCGATGCCTCGTCGGATGAGTTTTTTGTAATATTCCTCTTCCGTGTTCACGTCGCTCGGTTTGAGGAGAATCTCAATCTGCGACGCCGCCTTGGTCGTGGCTTCTGAAGACATCATCGTAAAAATACAGAAGAGCGTGTTCCAAGGAAGACGAAGACGAAGACGAAAACGAAGACGAAGACGAGGAAATGCGGACTTGACGAGAGAATTTTTGTTTGTTTGTTTTTCCGGTTGTTCATTGTTGTTTTTTTTATGGCTGTGATTGACTTTCGGATATCCGGCGGCGACATTCCGATCGTCACTCACACGCACACAAGCACAAGCACACATACAAAATACATAAATATGGAACGAACTTACATCATGATTAAGCCGGACGGCGTCCAACGTGGTCTCGTCCACAAGGTTATCGAGAGATTCGAGCAAAGAGGCTTCTACTTGAAGGCCATGAAGATGCAAATGGTCACCAAGGAACACGCAGAAAAGCACTATGCGGATTTGAGCTCCAAGCCGTTTTTCGCTGGATTAGTCGCGTACATGTGCTCTGGCCCGGTCGTTTGCATGGTCTGGGAAGGCAAGGATGTTGTTAAGACTGGTAGAAAAATCATCGGTGCGACTAATCCGTTGGCCTCGGAGCCGGGATCTTTAAGAGGCGACTTTTGCATCGAAGTTGGAAGAAATGTCATCCATGGCTCCGATGCCGTGGAGTCTGCGCAACACGAAATCGGTTTGTGGTTCCCGGAAGGCGTTTGCGAGTACGAACACGCCTTGCAAAAATGGATCTACGAATAAAGTAACGAATAACATTAATTGTTGTTGTCATTGTTAATACGTACAGGGTATACAATGTATACATGTCGAAATATGTGTCTATGTATAGTATTAGAACTTTTATCTTCTACCTCTGCTGCTTGTATTCCTTCCGTTCGATCTGTTCCGAAACGAAGGCTTTAAACGCACTTGAGTGTCCAAGTCGTTGCAGACGAACCATTTTTTCGACTTTGTCACGGAGTCCTCCGAATCCAAACTAACCTCGTACGCGTACATGTTCCACAAGCAGTTCCACATGACGTGTGGCTGCGATTCGTACTGCTCGTTGCTCCCTTTCTTCAGCCTGAAAATATCGCCTTTTTTATTTACCTTCGCTTTTCCTTCGAGTTCGCCTAAACTCCAGTGCTTGACGATTTTGCCACTCGACCAAACGCCTTTCCGCACGAGAACTAAAACGTGGTCGTTGATGTTGAAACGTAACATCGGTCTAGGTTCAGAGTTTGAAGCCTGTGGCCGACGAATGCAGTCGTCCACGTCTTCCGGTGCAAATATCAATCCTTCTTCGCCATTTTTACCATCCAGTTGGATTTGATACGGGAAGCGCGCGCGAGGATTCAAGTCCAACTCACGCACGGCAACTGCGTTTGGCTTGTACCAGTGTTGCACGACAACGCCAGATTTCCACCCCGTGCTCATTTTACATTGTACGCACGCACCTAACGGGAACCGTAATTTCCGTGGTTCTGGACGCTTCAGCAAATTCAAGCGTTCCGTTTCTCTCAAAAGTTCTTCGTATAATTCTCCTTGTTCGCAATCGCACTTCATCCTATCAATTGCCGAATCATTCATCTCTTGTAAATCGCTCAAAAACGAAGGCTCATAACCATCGTATCGCATGCGTTCAGCACACGGATCAGTGCGTTCAAACACCGGTTTTGGACGTCGAAATGTAAACTCGAGAGCGGCTCCGCGTGCCTTTCGTTTTGCGCCATCGAGTTGACACTTGAAGGGGAACGTTTCTGCGCAAAAGCTAAAAGAACGAAACCTATCGTCCGAGGAGACTTTGATTGTCTCTCCATTTTGGTCGTTCACGCGCGCAAATGGGACTTCGTTCTCCACGTAATCCAAAATATCCTCCATGGAATCGAGTTCAGGGACGCTATCGATGAGTTCATGCGCGGAAATTGTGATTCTTTCGCAATGAAAAGGACCGCAAACCAAAATCCACGCCGCGTATTCCGATTTACTTCGAACCAAATCGTATTCGTTACCAGAAAAGAAGAAGAATGGTCTCTTCCATTCTTTGATGTTGTGCCAGGTTTCCGGAGCGTTCGAGTCTGGGCTATACTTTGTCGGTCTCTTCAGGATTCTCAACACAACTTCTCTGCAAGATTCGGGCAATTCGGCGATATCGAAGCACGACAAAACACATCGAGGAATCCTTGACAAATCATCGCAATTTGGATTTGGCGATTTATACCACGTCGCCTTGATATACCCGTGCATGTGCGTGGAATCTTCGTGGCTTAACGATTGTCCTTCCTCTTCTTCGTTGTTGCTATTGTTGTTATCCTCAACGATTTTCTTGTATCCAGTGCCGCGCGTCGTGTTGAATTTACGATTGCTGACTAAACTAAAACTATTCGCATCTTTCTCGCCTTCTTTTTCCTCGACGAAGATACCTCGCGACCTCGGTTTGTAAGGCTTTTCGCAGTCGTCGCAGATTTCCAAGGTTGGATACTCTATGAGCTCGTTCGATGGATCCCACATCGTTCCATACACGCCACCGTAGATATACGAGTACAGCGAATCCCAGCGATCTTCATCACCATAAAGCGTGCGGTAATGCACCGAATCAATGACTAGCGTTCCACTCGGGTGCAGCTTTTCCAGACATCGCATGATAGCTGACGCTGTCGGAGAACTCTTTCGGAAAAGTTTCATCGTTTTGCCTCGCACTAATGCTCGACACGCCGAGAGTTTTTGGGACAGTTGTTTTGCATCTTCGAGTGAGTCGAGATTGTAGAGCGCTTTTAGTCTCGGGACTTCCGTCGCTTCAGATAACACATCGCTCTCGTTGTGCGATGCACTACTATCGTGCCCGTTCCTCTCATTTGCTGCTGTTGTTGTTGATGTTGCTGGTTTTTCTCTTTTGTATTCTTGTTCTTCGTCGTCATCGTCCAACGTCTCGAGACGAAACTTTGTCTTGTTCTTTTCTGCGCTGCTTTTGTTACTTCCTCCTCCTCCCACTCCTTTCAGATCGTTGTCGTCATCTCCGAACAAGCCAGGCGCTGGTCGGAACTGCGGATGCTCGTGAGAGTTCATCCTCATTGCGTGTGGAGACGAGAAGAACGACCGCGAAGAACGAGAAGAAGAATTTGGCGAGGAGGACGGAGAAGAAGGCTGTTGTTGCTGTTGTTGTTGTTGTTGTTGCTGCTGCTGCTGCTCTTCTTCCTCCTTTTCTTCTTCTTCTTCTCGTTGAGCAGTCGTTGACGCAGCAGACGACGGCGTCGGTTTCTTTACCGAACCCGGTCGACGTTTCTTCTTCGCCGCGAGCGATCGCGGGATGGGCATTTTCGCGTCGAGCTATTAAGAACTATCTCTGCCTTTTGATGTATCTCCTTCTCTCTAATAATCTCGTAACGCGAACGACGATACCTGACGACGAGAAAAGTCAAACTTCTAATTCGAGACGACGACGACGACCACCACCACGAGGACAAGATGAGCGCAATCTCACAAAAAGTGCGCTTCCTCTCTCTCTCTGTCTGTCTGCGTGTCTGTGTGCGTCTGTTTCGCAGACGGGAGACTATCAGAGACGATGAATTATGGTTAATCAAGTGCGTGTTTTTGAGCCGTTTTGTTTTCTCTGTGTGTCTGTGTGTCTTGTGTGTGCGTGTGTGCGTTTGAGGAAGTCCTGTGTGTGCGTGTCAAAAATTTTCGTTTTCGTTTTCGTTTTTCGTGCGTGCCGTGTGAAAAACGAACCGACGACGACGACGACTTTGACATTTGACGACTTTGACGACTTTGACAAGTTTGACAAAGGAGAAAAAAAAGCGCAAAAATACAAAAAGAGAACAAAGAAGAGGTACCAGGTATCTTATTTAGGTATCTTCTTCTTTAAGAAGCTCGGCGCTCTGGTGTACGTGCAACGCATTATACATACGGAACGTAGTGTAGTTCAGGAAGGATTAGGCAGAAACGAGAGATTTTCTTGACAGCGGTATAGAATATAGAAGAGAAATGAGCATACCAAAGAGCAATAATAGCGATGCGGTTGCCATTCGAAAACACTTGAGAGAGAGGATTTTGGATGACGTGCTCGGCATGTTTAACAGTTTCAACGAAGAAGAAGAAGAAGAAGAAGAAGAAGGGTTTTCACCATCGTCGACGTTAGAGTGGAGAGTTTTAATTTTAGACGATGTGACGACCAAAGTCGTCTCTTCCGCGGTAGGGATGGCAGACTTAATGGCTGAACGGTCCATCACCAGCGTCGAGTCTATTCTCAAATCTCGTGAACCGCAACCAGAGAGGGAAGCGATATATTTCATTTCTCCAACAAACGAGAAAGCAGTAAAAGCGTTGATTAAAGACTGGGACGTGAGCGAAACAAATAACGATGAAGAAGAAGTCAATAACAACGAAAATGAAAAGAAGAAGAAGAAGAAGAAGAAACTGACACTCTTTGGTGGTGGGAACAAAAAGAACAACAATGAACACAACAACAAAAAGAAAGAGTCAAAGAAGAAACCAACGAAGCCGTATCGCGCGGCGCATGTATTCTTTTCCTCCCCAGCTCAAAGAGAAACGCTTCAACGTTTAAAACAGAATACAAACCTCATTAGACATTTGAAAACGTGCAAAGAAGTGTACGCGGAATTTCAAGTGAACGATTCGAGGTCCTTTTCGGTCGATTACGCCGGTGCGTTACCCGCGTTATTTGGCGAACGTGGTAGAACTTTAGGCGAGTGTGTGGACGCGTGTTCGACGCGCTTATCAACAATGCTGTCGACAATTGGAGAGTTGAACGCAAACATTCGCTATAAAAAAGGAGTCATGAACGAGGACGGGGAAATTATCGGGAGAAACGCGTGCGAAGCGGTAGCGAGACAGACGGAGTATTTGCTTTCGAAAATGCGAGAGAAAAAATCACTGGATGAAGAGACCAAGAAAACTAATGGATCTGTGAGTTCGAATTTAGGCAAAAGTGGAGATACATCTACGTGCGAAGTGTTGGTATTAGATCGATCGTTCGACTATGTTGCTCCAATTATTCACGAATGGACGTACGAAGCAATCATTCACGATCTCTTGAACGTGCCAAATTCTGTGTACACGTACTCGATAAATACAAACAAAGGAGTCGAAGAGAAAATAGCGAAACTGGATGAAAAAGATGCATTATATGTAGAGTTGCGACACGCTCACGTTGCAAAGGTAATGGGAGATTTGTTCGAAAAAGGACGGATTGAAAATGAAGCGAGCCAGAAGAACACCTCGAATTCAGACATCAAGAGAATGGTACAAGCGTTGCCGGAAACTTTAGCCAGACGAGCGAAACTTAGTATCCATACCTCAATAGCCGCTGAGCTCAACCACGTGTTGAATGTTTGCGACTTAGCTTCAGTAGGGAGAATGGAACAAATGGTTGCTTTTGGGGAGGCGACTTCGAAAGACATAATTCAACTATTGTCCAGTCCTCCTTCAAATGTATCAGACAACTTGGACGAGGGAGGAAGCAATGCAGCATCGACGATTACGATTGAACAAACTCTACCGGCGGTAGAAAAGCTGAGATTATTGATGATTTACGCTGCAACGCACCCAGAGAAGATTGATGAGCAAGAAGCACTAAAATGGATTCGAGCAAGCGGTTTAACGCAGAAAGATATCGACACCGTCTTAAAATTGGAACAGCTCGGAGCAAAGATTCGGAAAACGGATGCAACAACTTCGAAGAGCACGCGGATGAACAGACCTCGAGTAGATGAAAGATTGAAAGCGACATCGAGTAACCCGTCAAACGCAAGCTTTGACCGATTCATTCCGAGAGTCGCGGCAATGGTGCGAGAATTGGACGGTAATGCGCTTTCGCTAGACGGTTTCCCGTCTTGTTCTGTTTTATCTTCATTTACGAACGAAGGAAAAAGCAAGAATGGCGACGGTGAAAAAACTTCCCAATATGGCGCTAACAATTGCGTTGATGATGACGGGTCGAAAAGTTCGGGCTCGAATCTTTCAACCAGGCCCCAAGCAAAATTAGGAAGATGGGCGTTGCACGCTCGAAACGGTTCGGCAATTCCTGACATTCCAAGTCGAACGGGAACGCCAGATTCTTTCGTAGAAGACGAATTGGAATCGAAAAGAAAGACGAAGAAGAAACGTATTATAATCTTTGTCTTAGGAGGCGTAACTCGTGGCGAGATTCGGGAAGGATTTCATCTGAGTGAGGAGCTCGACCGCGACGTATTCATCGGCGGTACGAGTATTTTAAATCCAGAAACGTTTATTGGTGATTTGATGAGCATCGAGGGATCTCTGTCTTTACAAAGCACAACACGCATTATGCATTCTGCGTCTCCGCCTCCCGATGTCTCCCACGAGCACCTTGATCCGGTTTCATCTCATTCTCATCTTCAAGCGCAAAGTGCGAGTATGCCACCACCTGAAGTTGCAAAGTCGCCACAGATGGATCCGAAAGAATTAGAAAAGCTATTGAGCGGCCTAGAAAACTTATAATTATACATTGTATGCGTTGATTATCCATCTAGAAGACTATTGCGTCTTTTAGAACGTCGATAAGAGAAGTCATTCCCACCGCGGTTACGTTCAAAAGGGATTTCGCGTTTTGGTGCTTCCGTTTTCAAATACTCTGTCGACGAATCTCCATCGACGTCACTTCTATCGTTCGGATCTAACGGCGCGGGAATTTTAGCGAGCTCTTCGGGTAAACCGGCTAAAAGTCTCACGAGCTCGCGAGTTGAAACCACTTCTTCTTCTTTTCCTTCTTTTTGTGTATCGCTACTATCACTATCGCCACTGCTCCTACTGCTATTACTATTCATGGACATTAAAACGGCGCCCGAACCATCTTTGTAATACTTTTTTCGAACCATTTTCGGTGAAGGAGAAACAAAGCCGTACTTTTCGTACAAAGCTATCGCTGCTTCATTGCTCTCGGAAACTTCCAAATGCAACTCGTTTCCAGGAGCAGCTTTTACGACTGCATCGAGAAGCTGTCGTGCGATACCTTTCCTTCTCTGATCGCTTCTCACTGCGAGTTCTAAAATCTGTGTCTCTCCGGCGACGAACCAACAGACGATAAACCCGAGCACTTTTTTGTTTGAAAGTTGCTTTATGATTTCCTCTTCTTCTTCTTCTTCTTCTTCTTCTTCTTCGACGGCTATGAAAACGCGAGATATGTCCTTTCCAAGTTCTTCTTTGACTTGCTCGCTCGACCAGGTAATCTCTGGAACATTCTCAGCGCACTCGACGAGAGCTTTTTCTATGAACACATTTCCCCTAACGGCCTCCTCCACTTTTGTTGAAGAAGAAACATTTGATATTATCAGTGTTGCTCCTGCTTTTGCATGGCATCGATTGATGCGACCGATACGACGATGAAGATGGTTATTATGAGGAACAAAACCAACGCCGGGAGTTAAAAGAGCCGACGACAAAAGATACATATTATTTTGTTGTGCGCGCAAGTTGTGTGTGTGTGTGTGTGTGTGAAAATTTTGAAGAGGAACAACAAATCATTGATGAGTATTGTACGAGTATGTATTTAAAACAAGTCTGTTTAAAGTTCTTCATGACGCGTTTTTAATTCGCCGGAGAAGTGGTGCTCAGCTTCCTCTGCTCGACAGTAATGAGGAACGCAGATAAAATCGACCATCTCCTTCAAATCAGGGGTACCTAATTCAAACGTGTGATCGACGAGCGTGTGGAACACGTGGTCCAATCGCCTCTCGTCCTCCTCTACGTCGTCTCTGCCTTCTAATAATACTCGCTCTCTCTCTTGGCTACCGAAGAGTATAACGTGGCACGCATCACAGTCGTAATCTTGCAAATAATATGTCTTCGTGTGGTCGTAATCTGCACACTTTATGCACGAGTGTAACACAGTATCCCGTATTTTCGGTTCACTTCTTCCGTGTAAGAGTTTTCTCTTTCTCGTTTTCAGTTCTTTCGCGTGGTGTTTGGCCAACTCTTCTTCAGTTTCTATGGAATCGACATCAGTTTCGTGTTCCATCTCGACTAACTCGGCGTGGAGAAATTCGCTCACCCTCACGCACGTGTTGCAATCGATTTCGTTTCTATGCACCGCATCTAAACGAGCCCCGAGATCCCCCCTGACGTTCATTAACTCTTCTTGCATTCCTCGTCCATCATAATGTTCGTTGATTTGAGTTGGAGCGTTTTCACTACTCACACCAAAAGCGATACAACTTAAGGCAACCAAACACGCTAGTAACGATAAAATCGAGGAGATAGAATAAAGAAAGGGCAATGGGATGCGCGGGGTCGTTGGTGCGGAAGAGCGCGTTGAAGTAGCATGTCGAATCATTTTGCAAATGAAGAAAAATGTCGACCACGTGGTTGAAATTTGGATATTTTGAAAAACGAAACAGATATTTTACTTACTGGTATGGTACCACTGTAGGTAGTAGGTGTTTCCTTCGCGCATATAACAACAATGATAGCAAAACACGGCTGCTTATTCTCTCTCTCTCTCTCTCTTTCTCTCTCTCTCTCTCTCTCTCTCTCTCTCACGCACACATGCACAAGCGCGCGCGCGCTCTTCCTCGTTCTCTTTCTCCATGTATATATACACGCATACATGCAAATATTTGTATGCTTATTTACTTCAACAGCAGTACTTTCAATAAAGCCATGCGCACGAACAACCCGTTTTGCGCTTGACGGAAATAGGCGCTTCTTTTGTCGCCATCAACCGCTGGGTCAATCTCATCGACTCTTGGCAAAGGGTGCATCACGCAGGCTGTATCTGGCAAAGCATCCATCACAGATTGATTGATTATGAACTTCCCCTTTGCCTTTTCGTAATCGTCCAGTCTATCGCCAAAGCGTTCTTTTTGAATTCTCGTTTGATACATCACATCCACTTTCTTCGCAGTGGCAATCAAATCTGTACTTTCCGACCATTTCACCCCTCGCTCGTCTAAGAAGTGCTTGATGTCGTCTTTCATTTTCACGACTTCTGGTGCCACGAAGAGAAACTCCACGTCGTTGAATTTCGTCAATGCCATGGCTAAACTTCTCACGGTTCTCCCATTGGCCAAATCGCCGACTAATGCTATTTTAAAACCATCCAATCGACCAATTTCTTTTTGAATAGTGTACACGTCCAACAACGCCTGCGTTGGATGCTGTCCTGGACCGTCACCGGCGTTAATCAAAGGTGCTCGCATAACTTTTGCAGCCTTTGCTGCTGACCCGGCTTGGAAGTGTCTGAGCACGACAATGTCGCAGTAACTCTCCACAGTGCGCATTGTATCTTCCAACGTTTCGCCTTTCGCCGCCGACGAGTACTCACCAGCAGATTCTGTGGATACAATCCCTCCACCTAATCTTCCCATAGCGGATTCAAACGATAATCTCGTACGCGTGGACGCTTCATAAAACAATGTTGACATCAAATAGCCTTGCAACATCAAAGAATCCTTGGACCCGGGTTTCACTTTGGCCATCTCGTCCGCGATTGTGAATAACTCTTCCATCATCGGACGATCAAACTGCCCAGAGTCCACGCAATTTTCCAATGTTTGTAAATCTGATTTGTATTTCGCCGATATCGGCATCATTCTTCTCCTCCCCTCTCTCTCTCTCCTACTATTTCTTCTCGTTTTAATGTAGTTGTTGTTGTTCGTTGAAAATGTGTTCAAATAAGATAGTCTTCTGTTGGACGCCGCTCCAGAACCAACGGTGAATGGGGCCGCTCTCATGATCGTCGGCGTCGTCGTCGAGTGATGTTGGATGCTGAACATTGCGCTCTCTCTCTCTCTCTCTCTTTCTGGCTCGCTCGCTCGCTCGCTCGCTCTCGAACGTTTTCGTTTGTGTCGTGTAAAACGCAAGAAATTTTGCCTTCTTTTTTGGTTTTTTGGATATTTTGAATTTCGAGAGTTCTTCCTTTTATATTTCACTCTTCACGACCACTTCCTCCAGTAAAAAAAGGAAGAGAAGAAGAAGAAGAAAATGACATCAAACGCGACGATGAAGAACAAGCCATCCACCATTCTCTTCTCATCTTTCTCCTCCCCCTCATCTTTGGTTTTCTTCCTTATCGTCGCATTTTGTTCGCTCTCAAAATTCGCGAACGGGTTTTATCTCCCGGGCGTCGCTCCTCAAGGTAAATCATCCTCGTACACAAATCATCGTTTCTTCTTCTTCTTCTTCTTCTTCTTCTTCTCTCTTTCTTTTAACACTGTCATAGACACGAGTGAGAAACAACGACTAACCATGCATCGCATCAAACACCATTAACAACATTATAGATTTCGAGAGAGATGATTTAGTCAACTTGAAAATGAACAGTTTAACATCCATGAAGTCTCACTTGCCGAGAGATTACTACTGGGAGTTGCCGTTTTGCAAACCAGACGTGGTGGTCTCCTCCGCGGAGAACCTCGGGGAGGTTTTACGAGGAGATCGCATTTACAATTCCAAATATCAAATACAAATGCGCACGGACGAGAGCTGTAAAGTGCTCTGCAAAATCGATCCGTTATCGCCTGAGGATGTGGAGAAATTGAAAACTATTATCCAAGACGAATACCGAGTGAATATGATTTTAGACAATCTTCCGGTGGCGATTCCGAAAGAGAACATAAACTCGAAAACGGGCGAGGAGTATAAAACGTACGACAGAGGATTCCCAGTTGGATATCAAACTGATGACGATATCTTCGTAAACAATCACGTTCGGTTCACTATTCTTTTCCATAAAGACTTGGAGACGGATTTAGTAAGAGTTGTCGGATTTGAAGTCGAACCGATGTCGATTAAACACGAATACGACACGGACAAAGAGTTCAACGAAGCGTATCCGAGATTGGAAACGTGCACGAAACAGCAAAGCGTGGAGGACTTTTCCTCTTCATCAGCTACAGTGTCGCCGTTCGATATAAACGATAGTAACAACGAAGACGACGGTACGGGTTCGCCGCAACTATTAGCCACAGGCGAGGAAATCATATTTACGTACGACGTTCGATTTAGAATGAGTGACATACGTTGGGCATCGCGATGGGACACCTATTTGAGCATGCAAGATCAACAAATTCACTGGTTCTCCATTGTGAATTCTGTAATGATTATACTTTTCCTTTCAGGTATGGTCGCGGTGATCATGATTCGGACCTTGCGTCGCGATATCACAAATTACAACCAACTGGACCAAATGCTCCTCGACGACGCCGCCATGTCGCAAGATGCTGAAGAGACGGGATGGAAACTCGTCCACGGTGACGTGTTCCGTCCACCTAAAATGGCGGGCACTTTGGCCGTTTACGTAGGTTCCGGTGCACAGCTATTCGGCATGTCTTTTGTTTTGATGGTATTCGCCGTGGCTGGATTTCTATCGCCTGCGAATCGTGGGAGTTTAATGACCGCCATGTTGTTCCTCTTTGTCCTGATGGGATTTGTCGGAGGCTACGTCGCCGGCAGATTTGCCAAGACGTTTCAAATTTTAGCGTGGAAATCCATCACCATTAGAACTTCGTTGATGTTCCCGGGTGTAGCTGCGATCATTTTCTTCTGTTTGAACTTGTTGGTCTGGGGTCAGCGATCGTCTGGGGCGGTTCCGTTTGGCACATTACTCGCGTTAGTCTTTTTATGGTTCGGTATTTCAGTTCCTCTTGTTTTTGCGGGGTCGTACTTTGGGTACAAGAAGGATGCGGCGGAGTCGCCGGTGCGAACGAATAAGATTCCAAGACAAGTTCCGCCGCAACCGTGGTTCATTCGACACACGTTCGCGGTATTGGTTGGGGGCATTTTACCGTTCGGAGCCGTGTTCATCGAGCTCTTTTTCATCTTAACGTCCATGTGGTTGAACCAAGTGTATTACATTTTCGGCGTCTTGTTTATAGTTTTCGCCATCCTGTGCGTGACGTGCGCAGAAATTGCGATCGTGCTGTGTTACTTCCACCTGTGCGCGGAAGACTACAGATGGCAGTGGAGGTCGTTCTTCACGTGCGCAAGCTCGAGTTTATACGTTTTCTTATACTCGGCGTATTATTTTTATATGAATTTGGACATCGAGAAAACGGTACCTTCGATTATGTACTTTTCGTACATGAGTTTGATTTCGTACGGTTTTGGTATTTTAACTGGAACGATAGGATTTATGGCGTGTTACGTCTTCGTGCGGATGATTTACGGCGCCGTGAAGATTGATTAATAAGTAATACTGTAAGAGAAATATTGATACCGTAACATGTAGTAGTTTTTGTTATAATAAAATCCACGTGTGTTTTAGCTGTACCATGGTACCAATTGGTACCAGTCTAAATGTAATGCCTCCTCGCGAGAGAATTCCATTTTGTTTCGGGGCCAAATATAAAAAGCAGAAATGAAATATCTCTCGTCGAATGCGCCAAAAGAATTCGTTTCAAAATAGAACTCATGAACGCGCTCCCTCGTGCTGCTACTTCGAATGGCATCGGATCTACCGCGACCAAACTCTCTCGGAAGAAGTCCGCTGTCGTGAGATCGACGGCAGGAGCGACTTCGAGCGTGTCCGCCGGGGGCATTGTCCCGTCGTCGTCGTGTTCTTCGCGTAATCGACGACGAATTCCCGGCATTCGTAGTACTGATCGTCGTCGTTTCAAAAATGCGCAGCAACAACAACTGCGAGTTGCCGCCGACGATGGTGATAATGTAAACGCGGGTAATGCGAACAATGAAAGTAATAGTACCGATGACGAGAAGGAGTACGAAATGCCTTCGGAAGAGGATCCATTGCCTTGGAGCACGCCGGCGGCTTCTTCAGCAGATGATGATGCTTCAAACAACGCAAAAACAGAAGAAAAACCGAAAATATTGTCCTACGCCGAACGCCTGAATATCATGAAGAAGGAAAAGGAGGAAGCTGGAGGAGGAGGAGATGACAAAAGAGAGACAGAACAGGGAACGGTGACTTCGTTTAATTTACCGGTGCAGAAAGACGTGTTTGAGATTTCTGAAGAAAGGCCCGCACCAAGTGAAGAAGATTTGATTATGAACGAAATGAAAAACACGCACGTCTTTTTACCGATATCGTACTACGGAATTTTGGACTTAACTCCTGCCCGCGCGACACGTGCGACTATTCCGAAAGCGGGTGAGGCGATGAAGTACGCTCAGGTCTTTGAAGGCTTCTCAAATACGTTACGTCGAAGTCGAGAAAGTTTAATCGAGGAAGCCGTAGCTGTTTTATCCGATAAAGAAGCCCGAGCGTACCACGACGAAGACTTACGAAAGGGCGTGTTAACACCGATTGAATTCGAAAAAGCACCAGCGGCTTTAGCGATGTTGCTCGAAGCGGGCGAGAATCAAAGCGTTTTAGAGTATGCGGATGCCATATTAACGGCGAAAAACAGGAGAGGCGGGGATTCAGTAAACAGCAATGGGAAGCGCGATGTCGCGTTAGCGTCCTCTATGGCCATGTGTGAATACGCGCAAGAAGCTTTGCATAGCTTAGGAAAACGACCAAGTTACGTGGAAGGAAGCGACATGCTAGAATTGGCGTTGAAAACTTTGGAGAAGGTACCGGGTGGCAAGTCCAAATCTTTTGCCCCGGAATTGAAGGATGCAATTTACAAGGAACTCGACGAAGCGTTACCTGGCGTCGCGCTAGAACTGCTCGCGATGCCTTTGGATCAAACGCGAGACCGTGAACTCGGTTTGATAGCTTTGAAAAAGTGCCTGTGGACGAGATCGGGGGGTGATGAAAACGAAGCTCAAAACGACGACACGGCATTGATTTCAAAAGCAGATTTGCACGTACAATCATCTCGCGTCTTAACCTCGTATGAGCACGCCTCTATGTTTGTAGAAGCGCCAGATCACGTCCCAGCCGATCCAAACGAAGTGTACAGAGCTTCTATCTCGCACATCGTCGCCGGTCTCATGAGTGGCAACCCGCTGTTGATAGTAGATGCGGATGATATCTTGGAACAGCTTGAAATTGCTGCGAAGAATACCAACCAAACTTCAGAAATTGGGGACGTCACCATCGAGCGCACTGTGTGCTTAATTTTGCTCGGTAAAACTGAAGCTGCGTGTGAGCTTTTGGGTTTGTCCTCGGAGAAAACTTCAAACTCGGAAATGGCAACTTTCGTTCGAGAAAATTCTCCATCCGGCGATGTCGTCGAAGGCGTGTGCGCTTTAGTCGATCAATGGATTCAGCAAGTCGCGTTTCCCCTCTTCAGAGATTCGGCACACGTCATGCCGATTTCTTTGGAACAGTGGTTCTCAAATCCGAAGATTACTGGTTTTGTCGAAAGGTACGCACTTTCTCCTGCGTTTGCGAAGATTGAAGGTGCGGGATCTGCGGCCAAGCGCGCCTTGACGAAGGGTACTTTGAGCATGTTGAGATCTTTCTTCCCGAGCGACGACGTTCCAGTCCCGTTGAAAAAAGGTGTTGTTCATTATCGATTAGGTGTCATCTCGCGATTAGCTTTTACTGGAGCGATCGTATTCAGCGCGATGAACTTCTTCGGTAATAACTCGAGCGGTTTTCAAAACGTGAAAATGCCCTCGTGGCAAAGAAGCGCAACCGAAAAGAAAAACATGAATACGAAATCTACGCACGCGCCGAAAAAGAATACGAACAATAATAACTACAAGACGACGAAAGACAAAAGTACCAAATATAGTAGTGGTGGTATTAGTGGTTTGAAGCCGCCACAGCTACCAACTGTGCCGAAAATCGAAGTGCCCAAGATTGAGATGCCAAAAATTTCGCTTCCAAAACCGGTGAAGAAACCAATGGACGAAAGTACCGCGGAGTCTATCGTGAAGAGATGGCAGCAAATCAAAGCGAAAGCACTCGGTAGCTCTCACGATTCTCGCGCATTGAGCAACATTCTCGACGGACCGATGTTGAGGCAATGGACGTTGAGAGCGGAAGATGTCGCGTCCCACGGTTGGTGCTGGGAGTATGAGTTGAATAAGTTGGTGATTGAAAAGATTGAAATTTACAACGAAGACGAAGCCATCGTGGAAGCGAGATTGACGGAATTGGCTGTGTTGAAGGATAGATCCAAAGTGGATGATGACGATGTATACGAGTCGACATATAGAGCACGATATGAAATGCGGCGAACTGCTGACGGTGCATGGAAGATCTTTGGCGGAAGTGTCGTGTATTAGACTTTTTTTTCTCATTTATTATCTCATTTGATAATCCGCGCGCAACGATATATTTGGAACACTTCGTATATATACGTAGGTACAATTTTTGTTTTCTACTATAGTAAAGTTGGGCTAATAAAATGTTTCTACTGTATCGAACAACACGAAGGCTGTCCATTGGCATTCGCATCAACATCTCCGCTGCTCATTAACTTCGTCGTTAACCCGGCAAACTTTTGTGCCGCGCTTCTCCGGCGCATGTTTGGTGGCACGACGTGCGTGTGCATAATCGTCGTGACGCCGGCGGATGGAATCCCAAGCTCAAACAACGTCACGTCGTCGCATCCGTCTAGAACTTTACCTAAATAAAGTAACTTTATATCGTCCGTCGTTAAGTTTTTCGTTATTGATGATGTTTTATTCGTTTCCTCGTTTTTCACGTGTTCTTCCTCCGTAAAGAACTCTTTCAGCTTTTCTTTGACCTCTAAGACGGTTGTTTTCCTGGACAAAAGTTCCATGGGACCGATGTCGTGCACCGAACTCTGCCTCCGAAAGCGTATTTTGGAGATGCCCGATGCGTCTTTTCCTACTCCTTTTTCTTCTTCCTTTTGTGTTGTCGCTATTATTGATGTATCCGTAGTATGTGTTGTTGAAGGTGGTGATGACGATGATTTTTCTGACACACTTTCGCGCGTCTCAAATGGAGTATTGTTTGTGCTGTTCATCGCCGTCGTCGTCGTCGTGGTAGTGGTAGTGGTAGTCGTAGTGGTGGTGGTGATGGCACCACGACTCGTTGATGTCATCTTTTCTTCGCCGCTCTTTGTATCTTCTCCTCTCTGTGAATAAGAAACCGCGAAGAAAAGAGCGCGCGAAAGAATGAATGATGAATGCGCGAATGCTCTCGAACCAATTTTTCTTCATTTATACCAAACTCGTATGTATGGTACACGACGGACAACACAAAAAAAATTCTCCTTTTTTTTTTCCTTTTTTTTTGACTCTTGCACTTTGTTTTGTTTTGTTTTGTGGACCACACGAATGACGAAAGGAAGACGACGAAAGGAGAATTTTGAGAAACGAGAAAAAAGCAAACGCCTTCACTTTTTTGTTAATCGACGCGCGCTTCTGCAGCGGGTGTTGTTGCTGGTGCTGCTCTCGATACCAGACCGTAGGACGACGACAGGGACTCGTCAAACATTCTAAGTAGATACCATGACGACGCTCATGCAAATGCCTGACGGGCGATTGATCCGTAAGTTTGTTGCGTTGTTTGTTTGTTTTTTGGTCAACGACGACGACGGCGATTTCTTTCTTTCTTTCTTTCTTTCTCTTTCTCTTTGGTGTGTGTGTGTGTGTGTGTATGTGTGTGTTTCATTCGTGCGATGAATCGGACATTCGTCACGATGTCCATCATCATCATCATCATCATCATCATCATCATCATCTGGATGTATGGATGTATGGATGACGGCGACGATGACCGCGCGTCGCAATCGTTTCTTCCTTCTTCTTAAAACTTACTCATTCATTTCATTTTAAAAATCACTTTCGTGGACAAACAGAGCCGCAAATTGTTTTGTTAAAGGAAGGCACGGACTCTTCTCAAGGCAAAGGCCAACTGATTTCGAACATCAACGCGTGCATGGCCATCGTGGATACCATACGAACGACATTAGGTCCTCGAGGATTAGATAAATTAGTCGTCGATAACCGAGGCGTGACGACGATTACGAATGATGGAGCCACGATCATGAAGTTGTTAGAAATAGTCCATCCGGCAGTGAAAACATTGGTGGACATTGCTCGATCGCAAGACGCGGAGGTTGGAGATGGAACCACTACGGTTGTTTTATTGTGCGGAGAGTTTTTGAGAGAAGCGAAACCGTTCATTGAAGATGGCGTGCATCCAATGAATATCATTCGCGCTTTTCGTAAAGCGAGCGAACTCGCCCTGGAAAAAGTCAAAGAAGTTTCGGTTTCCATCGAAGGGAACTCGAAAGAAGAGAAAGAAGAAATGTTGCAAAAGTGTGCGATGACGACATTGTCATCCAAACTTGTCGGTGGCGAGAAGGAATTTTTCGCCAAGATGGTTGTCGACGCCGTCGGTCACCTGGACCAAGATCTGTTAGACCCGAAAATGATTGGCGTGAAGAAGGTTTTAGGCGCGAGCATGCGAGATTCCTTTCTCGTCGATGGAGTGGCGTTCAAGAAGACATTTTCGTACGCCGGTTTCGAGCAAATGACGAAGAAAATGGTGAAACCGAAGATTTTAGCGTTAAATTTGGAGTTGGAGTTGAAATCGGAAAAAGACAACGCCGAGGTACGATTGAACGACCCGTCCAAGTACCAAGAAATTGTCGATGCCGAATGGAACATCATCTACGATAAGCTCGAAAAGTGCGTTCAGTCTGGCGCGAACGTTGTTTTGTCTCGATTAGCTATTGGTGATTTAGCTACGCAATACTTCGCCGACCGAGGCTTGTTTTGTGCCGGGAGAGTCGAACAGGCGGACTTGGACAGATGCACGCGAGCAACTGGTGCGGCTGTGCAGACGACCGTAAACGATTTGAACGAAGAGCAATTAGGTACGTGCGAAGTATTTGAAGAAATACAAGTCGGTTCCGAACGTTTCAACGTTTTCCGTGGATGTGCGGAAGCGAAGACGTGTACTTTAGTTTTACGAGGCGGCGCCGAGCAATTCATTGAGGAAGCGGCGAGAAGTTTAAACGATGCTATTGAAATCGTTCGTCGCGCGACGAAAAACGCAGCAGTAGTACCTGGTGGCGGTGCCATCGATATGGAATTGAGTAAATGTTTGAAAGAGCACGCTCGAACTGTTGAAGGGAAATCACAACTGTTCATTCACGCATTTGCGCGCGCTTTAGAAGTCATTCCGAGACAACTGTGTGACAACTCGGGGTGCGATGCCACAGACGTTTTGAACAAACTTCGACAAAAGCACGCCGCTCCAAACCATGAAGGTTTGAATTTTGGTGTCGATGTCAACTCGGGCGGGATTTTAGATACCTTTGCGCACTTCATTTGGGAACCGGCTTTGGTCAAGTGCAACGCCATCGCCGCGGCGTGCGAGGCTACCTGTTTGATTCTTTCCATCGACGAAACGGTGCGAAACCCTAGAAGCGAAGACGCGCAAGGTGGTGGTGGTGGTGGTCGAGGAGGCATGATGGGAGGCAGAGGCGGTCGTGGTGGCGGTCGAGGCATGAGACGTTAATTTGAGTTTTTATAAAAATAGAGACAAGAAAGAGGAGAAAAAATGTAGTTAGACCTTGTTAGAGAGAGAAGGTTTTCACACAGACTAATCCGCACTTATTTGAAGAGGCGCTCAGATAAGCGCCTTGAGTAATTAGCGCAATCGTGATGCAGCCGTTCACATCATCTTCGTTGAGATCATTTTCCCCTTTATTCGCGTCTTCGTCGTCCTCGTCTTCTCTGTTAAAGAAGAGAATAAGAACAAGAAATCTTCTTCTCGGAAAACGAAATGCAACGTCACCGGCGCAAAACAATTGTTTTGTCATCAGTAATAGTAGCAATGGTTTCAGCAGCGGACAACAACGAAGAATCAAGAATAACAGAAGCTTACTCATTAAAACTAGGGGTGCGGTTTTAGACGTGGACGAGTCCATTCCTTCGGCGGAAACCAAAGGCTCTGAGCCATTCGACTGGCACTCTCAGTGGTATCCCATAGCGTTCGAGTGCGATTTGGAAGACGATGCACCTTATGCGTTCACCTTGTTAGGTACGCCTTTGGTATTTTGGAAGAACAAGGGTGAGTATTCGTGCGTGGCGGATATGTGTCCACACAGATTGGCGCCGTTATCCGAAGGACGCATCAACGATAAAGGCGAAATCGAATGTGGCTACCACGGGTGGACGTTCGAAGGGAAGAGCGGGAAATGCACGTCTATTCCGCAACTCGGGAGCGAAGGTCAAGCGGTGGAAACCGCGTTGAACTCACCGCGCGCGTGCGCGACGCCGTACTACACAAAAGTGGCGCAAGGTGTTTTATGGTGCTACCCGACGAAAATGGACGGAACAAAAACGATGGATGATTTACCACCGTTACCATTGATTCCAGAACTCGACGACCCAATGTGCGTGTATCAGGACGTGTTTAGAGATTTACCAATGGATTATTCGACCTTGTTGGAAAACGTGATGGACGTTTCGCACGTTCCGTTTACGCACCATAACTCCGTGGGTAAGCGTGAAAACGCCACGCCAGTGGTCTTAGAACTCACCACGAAGGATAAGAAAGTCGCACGAAATGGTTTCACCGGCAAGTGGGAAGAAGGTCCAAGAAAAGGAAAGTACGGGACGCAATACACTGAGTTCAAAGCGCCGGCTTTGATGCGACACACGCTCAGAACGGACCAGTTTACCACCTTGACAGTTGTGTACGCCGTTCCCATCGCGCCCGGGAAGTGTCGTTTAATCGCTCGATTTCCGTTTATTTTCAAAGCGGCGTTGCCGAGAAAGCTATTCGGTTTGTTCCCGAAATGGTACACCCACACGAATCAAAATGCTATATTGGAAGACGATCAAATTTTCTTGCACAAACAAGAACGTATGATTGAAACTTTCAGAACTGTGAAAAATGAAAAGTACGCCAAAACATGTTACATGCCGTCCTCAGCGGATGTGTATGTCAACGCGTTTAGAAACTGGATCGTGGACGTTGCTAATGGTGGTCCATCTTGGCCCGAAGGCATGAGCACAAAATTACCACCGCAAGAAGAGACTAGAGAGGCTTTGTTGGACAGGTACCACTCTCACACGAAAAATTGTAAATCGTGTGCACAGGCGTTGGCAAAGATTGTCATTTTTCGTAAGTTTTTGCACGTATTTTCATTAATTGCGTTGGCGGTGACGGCGGCGTTTGTCGCCGCGTGTTTGTCTTCTTCGACAGCGTGGGTATCGACCAGTGCGAAAGCTTTGAAACCGTCGTATTTTTGTGGCGTCTTGAGCGCTTTAGCTGCCATCTTGCGCGAAAAACTTGGTCAATTAGAGAAGAAAATGAGAGTCGGTCCGTATCCGCCTCCAAGACGTCCGCCTTCTATTATCGAAAAAGCTTTAGATACTGCGAAATTAGGTGGCGCGCTTTCAACGTGAATTCTTTTCATGCACACGTTATTACAATCGTATAGAATAGTATATTACAGCAATTTTCTTATATTTACAACGCACACGTGTCTTTTATTTATTTGTGCACGGCGTGATGAAACTTGACGAACATGTTCAAGGTCGTGTACCCCCACCCGACGAGTTTCATTCCTTTCTTGATTTTCTCCCCGTCGATGAATTTTGGAGGAGAAGGAGTAGAAGGCGTCGCAACCATCGGCGTGTTTATTTCCGCCCGCTTAGCGAAAATGCGTAGTTCAGACATGGCCATCAAAACGGCTAATTCAGCGATCGAATTCGACCGTCGAACGATGTGAAGCGGAGAAATCACTCCTTGTAACCGCGCCTGCATGACTGCGGTCGCGACGACGTCGAACCATGCCTTGGTGTATTCATTCAATCGATCCTTTGCTTTCAAGGAGAAGTAAAACGAAACACGACGTTTCAAAGGGATGTACGGTAAGGTGTACTTTTGTTTACACACCCTGCAATTTTTCTCGGCGCATCCGTTCGACCGCAGAGAAACTTTTTGCCACATCCGCAAACACTTCAAGTGCACGTATTCTTGCGACCCTGTGCACGCACACGGTGCGATTAAATCCCCGGCCGTTTCGTCTTGAAAGCAAAATCTGCATCGAACTTCAGTTTGTTCCTCTATTTCTTCGCTGACATCTCTTAAAGATGAACATTCCTCCTCATTTTCCGCATCCTCGGAGGTGTTCAAAATTGACAAATTTAGAGAAGAAGAGATTGATTTCATGCTCCCACACCTGCGCATCTCGGAAACGATCGTCGCGTCGTGCACGGCGTCTGGATCAAACGTATCCGAAGCCTTGTCCGATCTCTGTTTCATTTGGTGCAAGAATAACCCGGAAGCGGCTACCATGAACGCAAACATTTTTGTACCTTGAACTTTCCCGTGTTCACTTTCTTTTTTGGATTACTCTGTCTGTTACAGTTGTGGGCGCGCTCACGCCAAAGTCGATACTCCCCTTTTCTTTCTCCCCGTCTCTCCCTCTCGTCTGCGTGGAGATGGTATCGAACGCGCACACGAGATTGCGTCTACTCTTCGCGCGAAAGTTCAACGGATGATTCGATGCACACTTTATGTGTGGTTAAAAAATCTCTCTCCACGCGCGGGGAAAACGAGTGACTCCGAAAGGTCGTCGTGACCCGAAAAAGTTTTTGTAACTAACTCTCACCTTGTTGTTCAAGTCGTGTCCTCTCTTCCACAAAAATATTCCTCCTCCATTATTATTGTCCTCCTCCTCCTCCTCCTCCTCCTCCTCCTCTCAAATTTTTTTTCAAACAGTTCTTCTCAAAATCCAAACCCAAACAAAAAAAATGACAAGCTCTCTCTCTCTTTTTCCTTCTCAAAGTAACACGGTTCCGCAGAAATCAAAATTCCTCAGTTTTTGAAGAGAAGAGAGAACACGCGCGATGACATCACTCGCAGAACAACCGCCGCCGGACGCGGATGCCGCGAATGGTGTTGCCACCGATACCAAGAGTAAAGACGATGTGGACATGAAAGAAGCAGACGAAACAGAGCAAAGCGAGAAGAAAGCGGAAGAAGCGAAAGAAAAAGAGAATGAACAAACGACGAAGGAAACGGAAGAAGAAAAGTACGACCCAAAAGAAGGCCCGAAAATACTCGCCAACGTCCCAGACTTACCTCGAAATGCGGCCTTACACGTGACGGAACAGCAGAAGTACGCTTTGAGGCAACAAATCGCCGCGTACGCGCACATTTGTCAACAGTTGTTGCAATTGACCCACGAAGCTGCACAGAGAGACCAAATGAGAGGAGAATACGACCACATTTCCAACTACCGAGAGAAACAAAAGAAAGAAAAACAGCCGAGAGATCCGAAAGAACGAAAATCCGGGTCGGTTTTCTCCAACACTGGAGTATATGGGTATGGGAAAAGTCGATGGACCCCGACCCCGGCACAGTTTGAACGTTTAGAACAACTCTTCGCCATTGATACGACGACACCGATGAGGGAACATTTGAAACAGGTGACGGAAGAGTTGAGCGCGCTCGGACCGATTCAAGAGTGCAACGTGTATAATTGGTTTCAGAATAAAAAAGCGCGATTGAAAAAACGGGAACAAGATGCGGCGAGGGAAAGAATGGAAGCGGATATGAGAGCGAAATCTGAACAACACAACTCGCAGTTGGGAAATCTAAGTTAGCACGATTTTACCAATATAATGAATTCATTATTCAATAGTCAATCCTAATCGCTCCGCTCGCTCTCTCATGTTCTTTAACCGCAACGTCGCCACCGAATTCTCCGGGGCTAACACTAAAGCTTCCTCGTAACATTTCACCGCCTCTTTTTGCATCTTTAATTTTTCATACGCGTCGCCCAAATTGTTCCATACGGTAACATATCCTGGCTGCAATTGACTCGCCAACTTGAACTCTTTAATCGCATCTTCGTATCTCTCCATCTCTGCGTATCCAAAACCTAAGGCGTTGTGCACTTGCGCCAAATCTTCCTCGTCACCTTCCCAGTTCTCCGCCGCAAGTTGCAAGTTTCGAATCGCTTGCGTGTATACTTTCTTTCTTAACATGATGGAACCCATTTCAAAGTAGTCGTCCGACGTCGCGTTCCCCGCGCGAATGCGTTCCCCAGTCCTTTTCGCTTGGTCGTCCAACTCTCTTCGGATGAACACCTGTCGAACGACGATGAATCCGGAAAATCCTAAAATCAACAACAACGTTCCCAAGTAAAATCCTTGAATGTTGCCTTCTAACGCAGAGATTTCCGAGATAGAGGAAGAAACAGTATTAGTAGCGAGAGGAGGAAGCGCAGAAGTTTGCATTTGAGAGCCTCTTTTCTTCACGAATAATCCTGTCGCATTCTTCTTTTGTCGCGTGGTGTTGCTGTCTGTTCTTGTCTTTAATGTTACTACTGATGCGCTACTTCTTCTCGTGGAAGATGATGTGGACGACACCGGCGTCATCACCATCGATCTGTTGGTGGTCGTGGTGGTGGTGGTATTCCCAGAAGAAGAGGCGAAGAAGACTTTCGAAGACGAGTGCACGGAAGGCGCAGAAAGGATTGAAGTCGCGCTCATCCCGCCTGTAGTTTTGTGTATAAAATCCCGTCGTACGATGTGAATACCAACAGCACGTGTGTCCGGATGTGGAGAGAGAGAGAGAGAGAGAGAGAGAGAGAGAGAGAGAGAGGCTTCTCTTTCTCTTTTCGTCGTCCCAAAGAGAGATCTTTTTCGGACTCATCTTGCAAAAAACGCGCAAAAATCTCACTCGAACGTCGAATAATCAAGTCCACTTTTGTCTTTTGCGCAACAAAAATTTTTATACTCGTACGAGTACAGACTTTACACAACAGGCACACACACACACACACACACACACACACACACACACACACACACACACACACACACACA
>MDSZ01113694.1_pt1 | contig 41811 bp, 21 predicted proteins | sample 811201 | NCBI WGS metagenome assembly MDSZ01 (sample SAMN05326647, study PRJNA326480) | marine metagenome | isolation source: seawater | place: Indian Ocean: North | collected 2010 | reverse complement strand
TTTCAATTACCTCTGAAGTGTTATATTCATTGTTTTGGATTTGGCCCGGTAGTGAATACGCAAATGGAGAAAAAAACAACATCACAATTACAATGAAGATTGGTTGCGTTGTGTTCATCCTTAATTGGGAGAATATATTCTCTTTTGACTATTGACTATTGTCGAACAAAATTATATCATGAAATTGAATAGTATCTATTTATCGATTCGTCGGTCTTTGAGACGGACTTCTTCCAATCCTCCTCTACTCCCATCAATGCTCTAATGCAATCAACATTTTCTGGGATGACATCACTTTCTTGATGAATGGCTTGGAAATAGTAAAGTCTGTCTCCAACCAATCTGACTCCATCCTCCCATACAAAAATCTCATGTAAATCGCCCCATTTTCTCCCTATATCACGAGCCATCTCCATAACTTCAGCGGTGGTTTCAATCCGATTATCGGAACCATGCATTACTATTACCCTGGGAGTACTTCTCCACATTTGGATTATCTTTTCTGTTGTTAATCCATGATCTCTCGGAAGGTCAGCAATTATTGAGTGTAAATGCATAATTGTAGTCGGGACCGCCACTGCGAGACTATTGATTTCAATTTCTGGCTTTACAGTCATTACATCGGGGCCATGATGACTTGGTACCTTCAAAACGGGCTTAATCGCATTTATCGGCCCTTTACTTGAGTCTCCAGGATCTGCAGCACGGCGAATCATAGTGCATTCAACTTTCAAAGAACCACAGTATTCGTATAAGGGCACCAGCGTTCTAGAAAGGCCAGTTGTATTGCATGAAACAACCCTTGTTCCTTGAGCGTTTAGATTCATCTGATGGTTAGCGGAAGATGTATAGGATAAACCAGTCAAATCATGCTTTTCTCCGCCTTGAAAGATGTACTTTACTCCTGAGGATTGATATTTTTCGAGATTTTCTTCTCCTAACTTTCCAGGCGAACAGTCCACAACAATGTCAGAAATGGAAAGTAAGTCAGAAAGTCCACCTAAGCATTCGTACCCAAATTCGGCAAATTTTTCGATCTTATCCTTATTGTCGAAAGTACAATACAAAGGGAAGCCCTTCTTTGAAACAAGCTCACAGCCGAAGTTGGGACCAGTTTTAGTTACGCCAACTACTTCCATGTCATCTTGTGCATCAACTGCATCGGCAACCCTCTTTCCAATTGTGCCAAACCCATTAATTGCGACCTTAATTTTGCCCATATTCAGTCCTCAACTTTCACTGTTGATCAATTACGGTTGAAGGATGCCTATGAACATAGCGAAATCGGCAAGAGTCAATAATAAGTCGCCCCTTTCTGCAAAGCAATGGGGACCGAGAAGGAGAGAACGGGATGAGAGATAATGCGAATAAGAGCATCAAGCTCAACAGAGACTTGGATGCATATGTCGAAAAGGCCTTGGAGCAGGATAGGCCAGTAAAGATAGGGTGGGGCAGAGCTGGCGACGAAAGGCCTAAAGACGGAGAATTCGGAGTACTAACTCACCTCCCAAAGGGGGCTAGAGTACTTTGTTTGGGAGATCTAGGTGATTGCGTAGGAGTCGCTAATCGTGGCGGAACTTTGACACTCAGGGGTAGTGCTGGATCTATGCTGGGAGCTTACCACGAATCAGGCAAGTCGGTAGTCGAGAAGGATGTTGGAGATAAGATTGGATTCAAAATGAGCGGAGGGGAAATTTCGATACAAGGGTCGGCAGGAAATGATGTGGGTGCCGGGATGACTGATGGGTTGGTAATCATTAGAGGACATACTGAGAGTAGACCTGGTGCCGGAATGAGAGGTGGGACGATATTGATCATGGGCTCAGTAGGTTCGGAGCCAGGGGTAGGAATGAGGGGTGGCAGAATTATCATTTCTGGTAGTTGCCCCCCACCTCCTGAAGGTGTAGAAATGAGGTCAATAAAGAAATCAGAAATCTCGGAGTTCAGGAAAATATTAGACCCAATGGGGCTTTCTCTGAACGAAGATGCACTAGTACTAGAACCCTGTAATGACCCCCCTGAAATAGAGGCAGGGGTTGAGAGATTCATACAAGAGCGATTCGAAAGAATTTCTCTACATCCGAATGATGGGACGTTAGCGGATCATTCCCCTTTGGATCACTACTCTCTTCTAATACCAGGTGACGCAGAATCGGAAGGGGCATTATTGCGATTGCCATGGGTAATTTCTTGCCAGTCTACCAACGATAAAAAAGAGTGGTTTGGTGTTAAATCTACCGCAATGGTTAGAAAAAAACCTAGGGAAAATGATTTTCTGATTGTAGGGAGCAATGAATTCGTAGATTCTATTGAGTTTCTGAATAATTGTGCCGGTTTGATATTCGATATTACGGAGTTTGCTGGGACCAACGATGCAGAGATAGAAGCACTTCTGGTATCTCTTAGAAGCCGGATGCCCGATAACTCGATGGTTATGTTGAGGGGGGAAATAGGACGTGTGGAGAATTTGTTCCGAATGGTTATGGAATTGGAGCTAGACGGAGCTGTTATTGATTGTCGTACTTCTAGTGGCTCTAAGCTTGCCTCTGCACTACCAAGGATAGGAATTGCCTCAAAGGGGTTGGGGATTAGTAGTGCTGGGAAATTCATAATGTTAGAGATGGATCAAGAACCTAATGCAAAGGATCTAATGGTTGCTGTAGCAGCTGGTTGTACGGCCATAGTTTCTCCATTAAGCGGTTCTGAACCTGAGGAAAGTATTGATGAAATGGAAAGAGCTCTCAGGCAGTTGATGAGAGAAATTGGAGTAGATAGGATTGAGAGGGTTGGCAGGAGAAATCTAAGGGCTATTGATTATGAAACAGCCGCTATATCAGGTCTACGCCTAATTGGGTATGACCGTCCATTGAAAATGTGGCTAGAATTGAGGTGATTATCTGCCAACCCTAGAATTCAAACACTCCACTTTAAGATATATTCAGAAAATTCATGATGTTAGTCATCAATCAGAAGAGTGGTCCAATTGGCTCCCGAAGATTGGGTGTCCAGTCGATAAAAACGACAGTGATTCGATTGAGGTTGAGGTTTTTCCCGACAGACCTGACTTACTTAGTCATGAGACGATTTCTAAGGCGTCTAGATCTTTCCTTTCTACCAGCAAAACCGAGGTTGACTTGCCGGTTATTAAAGGGAATATTGGATTGGTTGTCGATCCTTCTCTTGAGCAAATTAGGCCTGTGATTATGGGTGCAATCGTCAGAGATGTAAATACTGGATCTAATCGTGAAGAGAAGGATGATTTTATCCAGTCGCTAATGGATCATCAGGAGAAATTACACCTCACTTTAGGAAGGAAAAGAAGATTTTCGTCTATTGGAGTTCATGATTTATCTTCTCTAAAACCCCCCTTTAAAGTGACTACGGTCCCATCATCATACACATTTATCCCTCTAGCATGTGAAGATAAGATGAGTATTGAAGAGATTCTGGAGGCGCATCCCAAGGGTAAGGAATACGGTCATCTAATGGAAGGAATGCAAGAGTTTCCCGTGATACAAGATTCTGATGATAAAGTCCTGTCATTTCCACCAATAATTAATGGAAGCCATACAACAGTGAATGAACATACTAGGGACTTTTTCATCGATGTAACGGGGTGGGATGTGAGATCGTGCGAAGCATGTCTGCAACTAATCTGCCTTTCCATGACAGAAAGGGGTGGAACTGTAGAAAGCGTAGAGGTTACAGGATTTGATGGCAGTAAAGAAATTCAACCAAGAGGCGATGCCAAAGTTCATAAAATTCCTGAGAAATTAATTCATAAAATTCTGGGGCTTAAACTAACTAATGAAGAGCTTTCAAAATCCATTGATAGGATGGGAGGATTGCTTCTAGAGAGCAGGACTGTGACCGACGGTCCGAACGAGTATGGAAGGTGGGCAGACTGTGTAGTTGGAGATACAGAGCACCTAATTTCTATGCCCAGGTGGAGATCTGACATTATGCATCCAATAGATGTCGTTGAAGATATTGCAATAGGATTCGGATTTGAAAATCTGCCACAGAGATTGTCCAAAATGCACATTGATGCATCGCCACTCGAGTCATCACATCTCAAAAGAAGGTTCGGCGAAAGCATGAGGGCATGTGGACTTCAAGAGGTTCAGACTCTGACACTATCTAGTGAAAATGATCAATTTGAAAACCTTCGATGGCCCCAAAGAGAAGATGTTGTCAAAATTTCTAATCCAATAACTTCGGAGCATACAATTCTGAGGCAGTTCATACTGCCATCTCTACTTAGACTGTTAGCTGCAAATAGGCATCATGAGTTGCCCCAGAGGATTTACGAACTTGGAGAAGTGGTAAGGGGATCAAAGAACGCTATCAGAGGCGCATGGACTTGTGCAGAAGTAGGAAGTGGTTTTACTTCGGCCAAAGGAATAGTGCAGGCTTTTCTCAGAGATATGGGCATAAACGCTGATGATGTAGAATTTAGACCTACGCCGAACAATCATGGCCCATGGATTAGGGGGAGAGGGGGGCAAATTTTCTTTCGGGAGAATAAAATGGGAGAGTTTGGAGAGATCGATCCAAAAATTAGTAGCATTTTCGGGATTAAATCGCCGATTCAGGCCGGAGAGTTGGATCTGGAAGTTGTGAGCGACCTACTGCCAGATCCAATAAACTAGTATCTAATGCCTCATTTTTTGGAGAGAAGTTTCATTGCGTCAATAAATTTCTTATCATTCAAATGTTCTTCTTTCTCCTTTTCTTCCTTTTTCGTCTTTCTCTCGTACTCTACAACATTTTTCATGTAGCTTTTTCGAGAAATACTCGGTCTGTCCGGTTTCTTCTTCCTGAATGGCCATATAGGTCCCATAACGATGGAATATGGTATGCAAACATCAGTATTTCCCCAGAATGAGTCAATAATCAGGAAATTTATGAGGCAGATTCCATTGGTTGGCATGTGGAGAAAGTAGATTTGGGGGTTGATGAGGCTGGAAGAGGGCCTGCATTAGGTCCATTAGTGGTATGTGCAATTTCTATGCCAAAAGATGATAGGAGGATTCTATCAGATTTAGGAGTTAAGGACTCAAAGAAACTCAGCAAAAAACGGAGAGAAGAGATATATCAAGAGATAATCGAACAATCAGTTTCTAAGAATTGGTCGATAGGAATAGAGATTTGTGAAGCAGAAAGAATTGACAAATGGATGTCTAAGGGGAATTTGAATAGTTTAGAGGTGAAGTTGTTTTCTGAGGCAATCTGTAAAGTCGCCAATCCCGGAAAAAAACCTTCGATATTCTTGGATGCTTGTGACGTAAATGAAGCAAGATTTGGGAGAAATGTAATGGCATCACTCGGAAGTGAATGGTCAAAGTGTGAGGTTTGTTCCTCGCATAAGTTGGATGAAAAGGACTTACTTGTCGGCGCTGCAAGCATAATTGCAAAGAAGGTGAGAGATGATGAAGTGGAAAAATTATCTAGGCAGCTTGGTATTGATTTAGGTTCTGGATATCCTGCGGATCCATTGACAAAAAATGCAATAAGAAGATTGTGTAATTTAGAAATACCACATGAATGCCTAAGATGGAGCTGGTCGAACGTGAAGAAAGTCTGGATAGAAGAAAATAAGAGACCGCTGCCAAAAAGGTACTTGGATGACGGAGAAAAGACTCAAACTGCCATTCATGAATGGAAATAGTAAGAATGGTGAAATGCCAGAATTGCTTGGTATTATCGATAGTCGTGGCGGAAAAAACGGAATGGGGTTCTGATGTTTCCCTAGCGGTTCGAAAGTATGCACTACAAAACTCACTTGAATACGAAGGTAAAGGGCAGTCGGGAAGTGTACTGGGGAGGCTCCTATCTGAAAGAGAAGATCTGCGATCTAAGGCTAAGAGCTTAATGGAATTGGTACATCTTGAAGTTATTCGAGCAAATTCCATTGCATTGGAAAGGGGGATTGAAAATGTCAGATTGGAATTGGAGAGCATTGATCCTTCTGCTGTTAATAGAGAAAAGCATCGGAAAATTGAGGGTTTGAGGGACCTTCCGGGCGATACGTCTGAAGTTGTACTTAGATTCGCTCCAAATCCGAATGGCCCACTTTCAATCGGACATTCGAGAGGAGTGGTCATCAACTCGAAATATGCTGAGGATTACGAAGGGAAGATGGTACTAAGATTTGACGACACCGACACGAAAGTCAAACCTCCACTAATCGAAGCTTATGCATGGATAGAAGAGGAGTATGAGTGGTTATCGGGAAGGCCGGCGGATGTTATCGTTAAGGCAAGTGAAAGGATGCCGATATATCTGAAATTCGCTAGAAAAATGATTGAAAAAAAACATGGTTATGTTTGTCGTTGTAAGGCAGAGGATTTTAGAAAAATTAGAGAGGCGAAAGTTAGCTGTCCTTGTAGGGACAGAAGTACGGAAGAAAATCTCCAGGACTGGGAAAGGATGGTGGATGGGGAGATTGTGGAGGGCGGTGCTGTTGTCAGAGTCAGAACGGATATGACGCTTCCCAACCCAGCACTTAGGGATTGGCCGGCACTTAGAATTCAACATTCCCCCCACCCACTTGTTGGTGATAGATACAAGGTCTGGCCTCTTCTAGATTTTCAAAGTGCCATAGAAGATCACGAACAAGGAGTAACGCATATTATTCGAGGAAAAGATCTAATGGACAGTACGAGAAAGCAAACGATTCTGTATGATAACTTTGGTTGGACCTATCCAGAGACTCTATATTGGGGAAGGGTCAAAGTCAATGAATTCGGGGGTTTTTCTACCTCATCAATAAGAAAGTCTATCGAAGAAGGCAAGTTCTCAGATTGGAAGGATCCAAGATTACCAACTATTAGGGCTTTAAAAGAGAGGGGTTTTGAGGCCCAATCGCTAAGAGAATTCTGGTCAGATATTGGCCTTACCCAGAAGGATATTTCGATTTCAATGAAAACTATTGAGTCATTTAATTCAAGCATTATTGACTCGAAGTGTGAAAGGAGAACTTTTGTTTCTAACCCTGTTGAGCTTGATTTAGAAACTGAAGTAAAGATTGGGGAGGTGAAAATCCCCAGACATCCCGACAAAAAAATATTAGGAAATAGGAAATGGGAGATTGGGAAATCAATTTTAATTCAGTTATCAGATTTAGATGCCGAACATTTGAGGCTCAAAGACTTCGCAAATATTGAAATCTCTGGTACAAATTTTTCAATTGATAGTTATGATAGAATTGACAATAGGAAAATAATCCATTGGATTCCGTCTAATTTGAGCAAAAAATGTATTCTGGCCATCCCGATTAAGGAGGAGTTGACTGAAACCACGGGATTCATTGAAGACTTTGAGTTGGGGGTTGGAGAAGTTTACCAGTTCGAAAGACTGGGCTTTGCTAGAGTTGAGAGCATAGATGATGAGCAGGTTAGGATAGTGTGGCTTCACAGTTGAACCGAGTTTTGAGTTTATACCCCATAAGTTAGCAAAAATTGTCCCTTAGATGCGTGGCATTGAAGGGTATGGGGCGAATCAGAGACACGTGGGTGCGTCAAGTATGAGGGTTGCGACAATACTTTCATTCATGTTCGCCGTAGTCATTCTATCTCCATTAATTACACAAGCAGAAGAGTCAAGTTCATGTTGTGAATCTACCAATCTTGATCTATTCCTCATTGGAGACGCCGATAGTGGCGAGTTGAGTCCATTTGAATCAGACTTAGATGAAGAACATGAGGTAGAGGTTACCTCTTCGGTCTTTGGAGAGGTAGAAATTGGTTCATGGATGGTAGAATGGGGCGAAGATGGAACATATTCTTCAGGGACCTGGACATTCAGCATACCCTACGAAATTATCGACTCAACGGGAGTATCTGCGAATGCAACAGTAGTTCTGAAAATTGGCGGCAATACTTACGAAAGTTCTTCCCAGATTCCGGCGTTCTATCTTACTGGTTCTGGTGAATTACAAGTTCCAGTTGAGGTGGAAGCGGGAGAGATATCGAAGAATGATAAAATCGAGGTTGATTTTTCAATTAGAAGCTTGATTTTTTCGAATCCGGGAAGCGAGTCTGGAATAAGATTCCAATGGGGGACAACTGAGATGGATGCGTCGCTGTCAATTTCATTCCCCCTAGTTCATGTAGAAATGAGAGAAGCCAACGTTAGAGGGGACTTGGTATTCTTTCCAGTTAGACTTACCTCTGGATTCGGAGACAGAATGTGGACATCTTCTAGTGGATTTCTGAAGGTTAACAATGAGGACATCTCTGAGAGCCCGATTGTAAACTCAAATGACGAATGGGTGGATGTGACCTTTGTTTGGCGGCCCAGTGATTCGGCGGGAGGCACTGTCAGAACTGATTTTCAGTTGACTCCACAAGACTCCCTTAATATTGATGTAGACAAGATTCATGATATCACCCTTGGCGAGAACACTGGCGATAATAGTTGGTATCCCGATGAGGAACCGCCTCGGGATGGTGGATCAAAGGTGCAAGTCAGTATCAATTGCGAATATGATGGAAACTCGATAGATAGCGATACCATAATTCGTTTTGATGGCGCTATGTCTCAATGGACTAGGTGGGGGCTTGACAATATTGGAAACAAAAGTCTGGGTTCGAACAGTTGGTGGAGAAACCTCAATACTTACTCTAGTACAGTAAGTTCTTTGGAAAAACAGAATGGTCAAGTTGACGATTCGGAACTTAGTGCACTAGAGAATCACCTTAGGGGATCGAAGTCGGATCTTAAGTCATTTCTTTCGATGGGTTTGATGATCGATCCTGAGTCAGTTTTTGGAGTAGATCCAGTGGATTTTGGACCCATGACGATTTCAATAAATCTAGGCACATCAAGGGCGTTTAATTCTGAATTAATATCCATAACCATCAGTTCTGAATACGATGTCCAAGAAGATAGTAGGCAGACGCTAGTTGAGGACTTCATAAGACCCGGAGGATATGAAATCTGGGATGAAGTATCACTTTCATTCGAGATTAGAACTGGTGTTCTTTCAGGATTCAGCGGAGTAAATTTGGATAATGAAGAAATCGATTACACCCATAGGAGATGGATAATTACTGAAGTTCTTTCTCTAGAAGATAAAGATATACAATCTGATGAAGATTTTCGCCTTGAGTTTGTGGCTAGTAACGCGCTCCTTTTCAGTCCTTTGATTTCTGCGACGATTTCAGTATTTGCTCTTTCTATTGCACTAGGAATTGGGATGGCCCTAACTAGACGTAGAACCAGAGTTCCCAGTATGATAATGATTGGCGTTTTAGGGATTTTATCTCTAGCAGTATACTGGCTCGGTTTACCCATGCCCATAGTTTTAGGAGTAGTGGGGTCTAGTATCCTACTTGTTTTCCCGGCAGCAATAATTTCTCCGACAAAATCCTCCGAAGATCGAGTAAATACAGGGATGGCGTATGGTAGGGTGAAGTGTCCATCATGTGGAAAGAAAAATAGAGTGGAGTCGGATGTCAGACCACTGAGGATTGATTGTTACGGATGCGGGAGCACTCTTAGGATCGAGTAATTATATAGATCCCTCTGAAATTAACGAGTCGGCGACAATAGAAGCCGCAATTTTTGGAGGGTTTGAAACCCATAATTCCAATGCCTTGGTAATCTGCGAGTACAAGTCTGTTTGCCAATCGATACCAAGAATGCAATGCCAAAGAAGTTCCTCCATCCTAGGAGTCGAAGTGGATCTGTAATTCAGACCTGGAAAGACGAGTGAATCCATGAAATTCTCTTTTTTTTCAATACTGAATGAATTCCAGTTTTCCTTGGCCTCACAAATATTGCTAAATTCAATCCAAGGATAATTTCGAGATTCAGGAGAATTGACTTCTGTTACCGGAACTATTCTGATTGATCCCTCATCGGTCAAGAAATCTCTTATGGAAGTAAAAACCGGATCGTAAGTTGTGTCCAGTGAATTACTAATCCAGTTTCCAGATAAAGACCATGGTCTCATTTTTCTAACCCTGGCACTTGTAGGAGAAATGTTCTGAGCGATTGCATGCGCTTGTACAACGGTACTCAACGGGCCCTTTCTAGAATCTCCCCGACTCCCCCTTAGGCCCTCGACAATTCGTGGATAAAGAAAGAAGGCACCCGTATCTTGTTCCAAGCCAATATTTTCCGAGTCTTCTATAATCTGTAATGATGGAATTGTGTCAGGGGGTTTATCCGTGAATCTCCTCTTGTAAGGAATTGATTGGTCGATTAACGCCGCTTCTATTGGTGCTAATGAGAGCGCGCCGACCAGAGTAGGTTTGGAGATGATAAGTATAGATTGCCGAGAAATGGATACAAATCTTACTAATTCCGAAAAATAATCTCTCGAAGAGTTGAAAATTTGGAGTTGGGACAGCTGCCTCACATTTCTTCGAAAGAAAGAGAGTTCAAATTACTACTGTTTATTCCACCATTAGACGCAACTGGTCTCTTTTGTAAGTCCAATCAGAATCAATCTGATTACTTTCTTTGTAATATCTAGATAGGCGTCTGATCTTAGATTCGCAAAGCTCTAATTGTCTTCTGTTATGAATATCCTTTGAGTTCTCCGACATATGGTCGATCAACCTTAGTGCCCTCCTCATCAGACTCATCAAATCCTCAGGATAACCAGATTTTCTACCTAAACGATCAATTGTCTGTGAAAGTCTTTCCCCCATTACAAGACGAACATTTGGAACTCCATGTTTATCTCTAAGAATCGTTCCAATTGATGCGTTTGTATGGCCCTCCTCGGCTAATTGGGAGATTACTTCCTCGATTTCCTTTTTATCTGTATTTGACCACTCTGGTGGACTGGACAAATGTGGCTTATTGGAACCACTTTTCCCCTTCCCCTTGCTGTGCATTCGAGCCGTAATACCACCTCTGGCAGCCGGGCCACCTGCTCTTCCTCTATAATCACTATGTAGTAGTAATGAGTTTAATTTAATCAAATTCTATGTCTTGATTTCGCCAATTTACCCGGACCATGTGGCCATTCCCATCCAGGAGCAAGTGCTCTGGCAGAACCTAGTAATTTTCCTTTCTGAATGACGCGGATTTCGTCTCCGACCAAAATGTTAGAGTCATTTTTCTTTACCATATTTGGGAATATGTCACCTACCCAATCTACTTCATCAAGCAACTCAACAGCCTTTAGTGAATCACTATCATGCATCGACCTTATGCATGCTTTCGACATTAAGAAACGCCCCCTCCTAGGGTCCCATTTAGCCATCTGCTCTCCGTTTTTCATAATTGTCAATATTGGTGGTCTGCCTCTAACCTGGCATCCATTCAACCAATCATCAAAACCATGTAAAAATCTAGAAATTGACTTCAATTTCTCTATCCTATGAGAGAGTTCTGCTGGAACATCATTCAGGTCCGTGCAAGCAGATTTTACTTCTCTGGATAATCTTTCCAAGGCATCTTTCGATCTAGCAGATTCACGAATCCTAGTATTGATAACATTAGTAATTTTAGATTTATAATCTAATCCTGAATGATTAATCACCGTGGAATATCCAACTCTATCAATTAATTGGTCAAGCATATCGTAAATCATTACCAATTCGTCAGCATCCCAATCACCGGTCACAGGAATATCATAGTGGGCAGCTGGCCACAAATCTTCCAGCTCTCTTGGGACCAATCCCAGTGGTGCGGTTACCATTACTTCGTGGGCCCTGATATCGCCTATCTGTTTGCGGAAACTAGCATGACTTTGGGATAGCTTGTAAGGCTTCTTTGCAGAGCATGGTAGAAGGATCAATATGTCCTTTTGATAAGGCGGTGGAATATATTTTTGTGAAATATTGTCCCTCCATAATCTAATTGTAGCATCATTCCTACTCTCAAAGGAATGGCATCTGAGTATCTTTCCAACTTCAACACAGCTATGTGTGATTCCAATTCGATCTGTAATCTGATATGAAATCTGGTCGTGAATTCTTAGATGTTCGACCGACCGAGGGCTTGATGTGCTTTGTTTCTCAGCCAATTCCCTAAGAGATCCATCTCTGATTGAGGATCTTGTTGCTGAAATCGCATTAATCCATAGTTTTGCCTGTAAATCCATATCTAAATCCTCTCCAGTGGATGGCTCTGGAAGCCTAGGTCCATTTTCAGTTAACAAAACACCTAATGAGTTTGCTTGTCTTGATCTAGCCATATCAAATATGTCTACGCCCATCCATGATAGCAAAGCACAGTTATCGGGTCCTGATATTCCTGGAGCCCAAATTAGAGAAGAAGGGAAGTTGGTCCTTATGGTTAATATCGCCCTATCGAGCATTCCGCGGTTATTGGCTAGTTGAGGAGCGTCCATGAGGACCATAATAGATGGTTGATACTCCAAGTCTAATAATGACGAGTCGTTGTGGAGGGAATTCCACGTAACTGGAATTACCTCATTTCCAAAACCGAATTCTCCGGAGTTGGAATCGACAAGGCTTGGGGGCAATGCTAAACCGTTTCCAAATGACCATGATTCTTCTTCGGAGTCGAAAGGAAAACAGAGGTTTGACCTAGTTCTGATCTCTGTATTTGATGGAATAGCCGATGTATCTGATTTTGAAACCAAAGGAGCGATTGAAATAGGGAATTCAGGATCTTCTTCCCCCAATATCAGACAAGGTGACCAGGATGATGGATTATTACGGTCCCCTAGAGAAATTAGTCTAGAAAAGCGATCTCTAGAAATAACATTTCTGCCTAAAGGTCGCTCAGTCATTAACACTCCAATGAAGCATTTCGCTTGAAGGATTCTAAGGTGTGGCCCCCTCGCATGTATGGTGATGAAGATTCGTTTGATTCCAATTATGATTGCAGTATTGCTAATTTCACAAATTACTAATGCAGAAATTGAATCCACGGATAGTCAAAAATTTGAGGAAGGCGAAGCTCCAGAAAAATCATGGAAGCAAACTGGAATTTCTCCAGATTGGCAACGAATCTCAATTGGAAATATATCCTTCACTGGAAACTTTTCTGAGAATGACTCAGTAGATGTTTTCGCTCTAGAGATAGTTACTGAGAAATTGACTAGAGTTGGTTTCTCTATAAAGGACGCAAATCTTACAGCAAGAATAAGCGTTCAAAGATTAAATCAAAGTTCATGGTCTATTGAAGAGTTTTCTACGGTTGGAGATGCATGTGAAGATGATGCTAATTGGAGTTGTGGAGAGATAGAGTTGGGGGGTGGACTTCATGCTATACGATTAGAAAGAGTGGGGAATTTCGAAAATAGCGTTGAGTACAATTTCAAAATAAGAAATCTTGGAGAGTACGGAGATGATAGTGGAGTATTTATCGATCTTGCTTGGAAGTTTACGCCGTTCTATATTTTTGCTGGAATTTTTCTTATCTTCCCCTTCATGGTTGTGCTATGGTGGAATAAAGAAGATTTATTTGGTTTTGCTGGGAATGGTATAAAGATACGAGAATATGAAAAACAATCACTGGTGACGCTAAGAGAACGATTTACTGATGACACTAGAGATCTTGGAAGAGATGAGATAGGATCGTATTTGGAGATTCTAGGGGAGCGGTCTTGGGAATCAACAAGAAAGGAATTGGGAGACCCAGAAATAAGATATCATACGGAAGATCTGGAGATTCGCGCATGGAGATTCGGGGCATCAAGCAAAACAATTATTCTAGGACTGAAGACAATGCTGGTTGATTGTAAAATGGCCGCAGTTAGAGTCTTTTCCCCTCTTGGAGAATCTGCTTCAATAGAAACGGTTGATCCCGAATATATCTTTAGTGACGATGAGATATTCATTGGAAAAATTGTGCCCCATAGGACTATTTTCTTGAGGATTAAATTGAAGAGTAGTCATTCCAATCTAAACGTTCATTTTTCCGGATTAGTTGAAGATAGCCCAATAGCCGTCGTAACTACCAATTCAATAAGCAACGAAGATGAGTGATTACCTATTTCTTCTCGATCTGGCCTCTTCAATTATCCTCTCCTCAATCGGAGGCATTAGTGAGTTCAACTCATCCCTTATTTCTTTGATCTTATTCTTTAGTGACCTAGTTTCCTTCGACGGTAAGATAAGCCTTAGAACTACAGTAACAGATCCTCTTACTGAGGGGTTTCTAATGTGAGGGAGGCCTCTTCCACGGATTGTTATAGTCTCTCCGGGATTTGAACCAGGTGGGACCTTAATGAGCAATTTCTTTGAGTCGATATGTGGAATTTCTATTTTGACACCCAAAGAAAGGTCAGCGTAACTTAATGGTAGAGCCATTAGTAAATCAGAACCATCCCTCTCGAACCATGGGTGACTTTCAACGTCAATTTCAATATACAAATCTCCAGGAGTACCATTGATAGAATTGGATGCCTCGCCTTGTCCCCTCATTCGAAGTCTTGCACCGGAGGTAATACCCGGGGAAACAGAGAATTTCACCCTCATTGACTCGAAAGATCTTCCTTCACCTTTACATTTCTCACAAGGATTGGTCACTATTCTTCCAGAACCCCTGCATGAGGTGCAATCTTTCCTAATTCTCTGTCTAAAAGGACCAATCATAGAAATCTCATCGATCCTGCCCCTCCCTTCGCACGAAGGACATGTTCTAGAGCCCCCCTCCTCGCTGGAACCGCTTCCTTTGCAATTATCGCAATCCTTCAAAGCCTCTATTTCCAATTCGTCTTCCATGCCATCCATTGCAGCTTGAAAGGGCACGGCGTGATGTACGAGGAGATCCGATCCCTTAGATGGCCCGTTTCGAGGCGATCCTCCAAAGAACTGTGTAAAAATTGACTCGAATCCTCCGCCAAATAGATCATCGAAGCTTATATCCACTCCTTGGAAACCACCTGACCCGAAAGGTGATCCGCCCGGCCTATCGTGACCAAACATGTCATACTTTTTTCTCTCTTCTGGATTCGATAGTATTGCATATGCCTCTTGGAGCTCTTTGAATTTAGACTCGGCATCGGGATTGTCTGGATTTTTATCAGGATGGAATTTCCTAGCAAGGGAACGAAATGAGTTCTTTATTTCTGAACCTGAAGCATCCTTGGATACTCCCAGAACCTCATAGTAATCTCTCTTATTTGGCATGTCTTCACTCTACTGGTCACAAGGGGGCCCTATCAACCGTTCCCTGTTCAAGAAATGTATGCTCCGCAAGAACTGCAATAATTCGAATCGGCCTCATTGTATGTTGAGCAGTGGTTGCATAATTTTGCTTGTATAGCTCCAGAGTCTGCAACTGACCACTTTGAATTATTAGAAGATACATATGGGGCGCTTTTTCTATAGGATTTTTGTTTTGTCTTCTGTATTTCGACTCTTTTTGACGCTGATTTTTCAATAGAGTCTGAGATAAATTTAGAGATTTTCGAGAATAGTGAAATAGCCCCTTCATTTTCCCTCGTCTCAGAGCTATTTTCGTCTTTGTTTTCCTCTACTTTAATTGATGAAACGGTGTTTTCAATATAATCATCCTCGCTGATTTCGCTTTCCTCTCGGTTAATCTCCCCGATTTTTCCTTTCATTCTTCTCCTGAGATTCGATCCTCTTTTTCCTTTGGAATCCGAATAAGCACTAGCCTCAAGCTTTTGAATGGCAATTTCTCCTTTGTCCCAAAGACCTCTGTCTTCCATCCTATATGTCCTAGACAGGCTTCTTATTGCTTTTGATCGTCTATATTCGTGATCATAAACCGAGGTATATCTGAACATAGCAAATAATCCGATTAACAATCCAAGAAGGTGGATGGATACTTGGATAATATTATCATTTGACATCGCTTCATTGAGACTCGGAGAAAGAATTCTAAATGTGAATAGTATTACATTGGGGACCAATATCAGAGCAAAAGAGACCAAACTAGAACGTTCTGACATGCTTGGACGCCCAAACCCATCGGTTTGAATTGTTCGTGTTGTGGTTCCAGTTATCACTATTAGTGGATAATCCTAGCATTGTGCATGGAACCCGAAATATTGGTTTCGACGAAAATTATGTCATTTGAGGATCCATTTTTGGTAATTGATTCTATTAAGTCGATTTTTCCTGATTGGGAGCCCGAGTTTGATCCTGAGAGGTTATCGTTTCCTGCCGTAATTGATTCCCAGGAAATCTCTGGAGAAGTGGAGACAATTGATTACCTATTATCGATATTGAGGGATAGTCGAATTCTAGACACGGCAATGGATGCTATGACTATGAACTCTGGTAAAAATAAGGTTAGTTTCTCCCTATCGAGACAATCTGCGTCTGTAGGTAAAGCGTCCTTTGTTCTGAAGGGCGAATTTCCATTGGGAGGATCAATTAAGGTCACAATAATCGGAGAAGACGTAGATCTTTGGGTTGAGCAACAGACTTGGCATAGTGGTCGAGACAAAGTTCCCAGAGTCGTGGGTGACGAATTATCTATGTCAGAATCGGGAGAAGCCGCTGAATGGTTTGGAAAAGATTCCTAGAGGGTTTCGAATCAACATATTATAATGCTACCAGACGCGAATAACAAATTAAAACAAGAGTAATGGTTTTTCACAAGAATTAGTAGGCAAATTCATCCGCTCCAAGCTCTCGCAATGGTCGTGGAAGAAGAGTATGTAGTCCAACTAGAACAGGAGGAAAGGGACAGTTCTAGTCCCTTGGGGGTAATCTCTGCTATATGGAAAGAATTGAGTGGCGGAATAGGCCCATGGGGTGCGATTAGGCCACTTTTTGCAGTATTTCTTTCACTAGTACCATTTCTTTTTCTAGGGCAACACTTCAACAGAGAACACCGAAAGGGAAGGGAGTGGTTTCTAATCCAATTTCCATTAATTCCTGCCTTTCTATGGCCATTCCTGTTTCTATTCTCGATAGCAGATGCATGGTGGGCGTCGAGTCGTATAGTGGCTTCATCTGAGACTAGAACTCGCCTAGAAGCCTTCACTCAAGACTAGAGGGCTGAACAGGCCCCCTGGGCTTGAAACCTCAGTTAGCTGTTTTCTAATTTCCATCTCCCATTGCCTAAGTTCCTGAAGAGCGTGTGTGAATTCCAATTCACTTTCATTGACAACAGTTCTGATCAAGGTATCGAGAATATCCATCCTATCTTGATCTACCCTATCAATTAGTTTTTCCAGAGGGAATGAGGTAATTTCTGGAGGCCTAACACTTTCTTCATTGGATGTATCAATAGGGATGGGAAATAAAATAGTTTCAGGGAGGATTTCATCGGATTTTCTGGCGGCTATTTTGAGAGATTCTAATAAAATCCTGATGTATTTTGAAATTACTAAACCTATTTCTATAACTGGCATACTTAGTTGCTCGGTAAGATGGACCATATTCTCCCTGAGGAAGAGTAGCTTTTCGTTGGTACTATCATTCGAATCTGGAACGGACCTCTGGCTCTCATCCATATCCATCTGGGCAGGCAATAGCAAATGAAACTTTGACTATGTTGTCCTATCATCATATCTAATTGGGGAACCGCTATTTCCCCTGATTCCATCAAGAAGATCATCATCAATCTCAAAGAAGTCATTTAGCCAGTCTCCATCAGTGTCCCAATTAGTTGGATCGGTTCCATCAGCAACCAGATCCCCATCTATATCCAAAATCCACCAACCAAATGCATACTCTCCCAAACCAGGATTTGGTAGGTGGAACATATCCCCTGCAAGCCTATTGTATTCATCAGCCCATGCCCCATTAACTAATATCTCATCGTCACTGGAGTTGACGTCCTGATAGTTTTCATCATTATCATTAATAATTAGGGCATATAGGTTATCTTCATCATTAATTTTGTTTATCTTAAGGTAATTGGAAGAAACAGAGTTCGATCCTGAGCATGTTCCTAGCAATGTCTGTCGCAATTGCCACCATTCTTCTACTTCTTGGCCAGAGCAGTCGAACAGAGTTGAGGCCCTAACTATCGAAGGAGAGGAGAGTGTGCCATTGACTACCGCAAAATATTCTTGAAAATTATTGTACGGTATATATTGGCAACTAGAACCGCTGCAGTCCCACTCACCATCATTATCTGGATCCTCCGTAGCATCGTTTGGATTCGTTGGATCATGTGTGAACCAAGTCCATTCCAATGAAGGGCGAGTGATCTGACCATCTGACAAATCAATTGGTTTCCAGATTTGAGGAGTGACTTGCTGCCATTGAACCTCAATCTTCAGGAAAGAAGACCAATTGTCATTAGTCTCATTCCACCCCCTAAAGTATTCATAGAAATCTGGCATCATATCTCCATCAGTATCGTTGTCTAGTGGATTGGTTCCAAATTTGAAAATCTCTCTTCCATCGGAAAGACTCATATCTTGGATGTAATCAACTATCACACCATCATGAAAAACAGGAGTCATGATTATTGAATCGGAATCTGAATCTGGATCCAAGGGGCCGGTTCCGTTGTGGAACTCCATTAAATTAGTGAAATACAGGGATTGAGCTTCATTTCCAAATTGCTGATCCTGCGGGTAGGGGGAGAATTCCCTATCTTCCCAGACTCCTTGAATTGCAGGGGAGTCCAGAACTTGCCTATCTAACCATCCGTCAGCATCCGGATCATAATTTACGTCAAGAGGGTTGAGTGGATTAAGTGACCACCTCATTGAATTTACAGGAAGGATCTCAGAATATATCGAGTAACAATATTCCCAACCATCTGGCATTCCATCACGATCCGAGTCGGAATCAGTCGGGTCACTTATTCCAATCAAAGATTTATTGAAATTATTATAATCATGTTGATTGATTAGGCCTATTTTATCAGAGGAACTTAGGCTTTTTGTTGAGAAAATATTGTAAATTTCATCCCATGCTGATTGAACATCCATGCCCTCTTCTTCTACAAACGCCATAACGGTGTCTTCTCCGTAAGAAATGATTGATGAGGTATTTGGGAAGTTTCCCACCTCTAGTCTCTTTCCATATGTTCGAGAATCGTATTCGGCCAAGTTATCGAAAGATTCGGAATCAGAAATTTCGCCATCGCCATCGCAGTCAAATGAGTCATCATCGGAGTCCTTTTCCACGTCTGTGTCAGTAAGTGGGTTCATGGTCCAAATGTTTTCTTCTAAATCCCACTCTGTGAACCAATATTCGTAACCATCACTCATGCCATCTCGATCTGTATCTGGACTTTTAGGGTCAGTGATTCCAAAGATGGACTGTAGCATCGGCCTTGCAGGGGATCCTTCTCTCCAATCCCAATACTGTTCCATCGCCAATTCGGCCCTTCCTTCCTTGCTAAATAGGATCCGATAAATCCTATTCTGGAAAGCCAGATTGCTAATATCCTTAGATTCTTCTCCAAATGTTGGGGCTCCTGAGGGGTAGGATCCCCCATTAATGGGTAAATTAGAGGTTAGGTTTAATTCGGTAATATCCATTATCCCATCTGAGTCTGAGTCATAATTTCCATCATTCGGAACGAGTGGATTTAGTGTCCATACTTCATCAGAATCATTCCAGGATGTGAAAATTACCTCCACCCCATCCAGAAGGCCGTCTCCATCTGTGTCCGGATTGTTAGGATTGCCCGTACCTCCGCTTTTGTTGAATTGCTCCTGTGATACAAAGTGGCCGAAGGATAGTGCAGATTCGGCCCCTATCCATGGAGATGTGACCAAAGACCCAACTGCGTCGGTAAGGTAGAATTGCGGGGACGATATGGTATTATCTGTTTCACTCAATACACTGTTTATCGAGTTATACTCTTCCCAATTTGACATCCCATCAAAATCTGGATCCCCTAATCCATCCCCACTATTTACCGGATTAAGTGTCCAGTCTACTTCGAACAAACTCCAACGAGAGTGGTATATTTCCCACCCATCGGGCATTCCATCATTATCTGTGTCTGCCCCCAGTGGATCTGATGAGCCAATGTCATCCGAAGGTAATTCTGACCAGAGTGATAGATATTGTTGATCGGTCATCTTTCCAAAGGGCTCCTGCGCCAACCCACCCCAAGAATCATGAACTAGTATTGAGGTGATGTTTTCAGGAAAGATAATTCCTGACTGAGTTGAATCTTGCAAGAGAATTTCAGACTTGATGTGGTATTCGAGCCAATTAAAGAATGATTCTTCTGGTTCCAATACCCCATTGAAATTAGCATCGAAACCATCACCATCAGGATTATTCAAAGCGTCTGAGCCGTTCATTGGATTAATGCCTGAATTTGAAGAAGGCCAAAAGCAAGAGTAGCGAGCTTCCCAACCATCCGGAAGAGAGTCTGAATCAGAGTCTTTCTTATTTGGGTCAGTTGCAGTCCAATTTGCAACACTCTCTGGAGATTCTCCATGTGATTGCAGACCGGAAGATAATGATCTGGATTTTAGATCCTCCCATTCATACTCGCATAAATTGGAAAGTCCGTCGCCATCAGCATCCTCGGAAGCATCGTTTGGATCGTTTGGATCAAGAGTCCATTCATTCCCTCCAGTGTAAACATCACCAATCCATCTCCTATGTTTTATCTCCCATCCATCTGGCATTCCATCACCATCTGAATCAGGATTAGTTGGATCAGTAGGAAGATCGCTTCCCCCACTTGAGCCAGTTCCAGACCATCCACCTAAGTGAACCTCTTTCGCATCCTCCCCCACTTGCTGATCACAGATATATTCTGTATTCAGATAATAGCAGTCGAACGAGGATGATTCCATGAACCAACCCCAATATTCCTCTCCATCACTGAGCCCATCCCCATCTGAATCTGTGAGTCTAGGATCTGTGCCATTGAGTCCTTCTTCAGTGGTGGCGATAAATCGGAACTCCTCCAAATTGCTCCACAATCTATCATAACCAAAACCGCTACCATAGCCTATCGAAACGCCGTCAGCATCAGAATCTCTTGGAGCATCATTGGGATCTGTGGGATCAAGCCCATGGACGAATTCCCAACCATCATCCATTCCGTCAAGATCAGAATCTGCAGAGTGAGGATTCATTGGAGCTATATTCATGAATCTCCCGGGATCAATTCCAGCAAAAATCCAAATTTTTCCTTCCCTTTCTATTGATGCGAGTGAAGTTACAAGACCATTGATTTGTTTGCCTTCATCCACTACTCCCAAAATTCCATCCGAATCTCCCTCAAGGAGCCAATTCCCATCCATAGAACCAATCACAAGTAAATTATCTAGCGGCAATATTGAGTGAACCTCATTTGACCCTGAAAGTAGGCCCTCCAAATTCAGCATTCGATCGCTGTTTATTGCTTGCCTTGGCTGAGAAATCAATAAATCCATAGTAATCTGATGTAAACCGCCGCCCATACCTAACCAAACATCATCAGAACCCTGATCAGAGGCTTCAACGAATATTTCGTTGACATTCGAAGTCTTGAACGAATCACGAATATTCTGATTTACGAATTCTTCAGCATTGTTTCTTGTGAAAATCCACCAAGGGTCACCAATGTCGTTTGAACCATCAGTGGAATTCCACCCTATCAGTCCGAAGTCGGTACCGATCAGAAGTAATGGCGACCTTCCGAAAATCTTTGCATGTGCTGCCGAAGTAGCACTGGCATTCGACTTGGAAAGAAGTGAAGAAAGAGAGTCTAATCTGGAGACCTCTAATTGATTGTCTTTATCGTCTTGTATCTGGGTTTTCCAAGCTTCGCCATGGCCCAAGATCAATATCTGCTTGTCGAATGATTCGGATGCGAGTGGGTAGACAACTGAAACATGACCAATCTCTGAGGATTTTAATGAGTCCATATTTGGCAAACCACTTTCAATCTCGATTGTATGAAATCCGATATTGGACCCAAGTAGAAGTAAATCTGTTTCACCCACTGAGGTTTTAGTCATAGTTTGGATTTCAATTCCGGGTTGAAAATCAAAAATTGAAGATGACCCTCTAAAGGGATCCAAAGCTGTTATGCCATATTTTGTCCCTACCAGTAACCTCTCCCTAGCATTATCAGGAATTATACTATGAACTGATGTATCTGCAAGACGGATTGCTGTAGAATGATCGAAAGTTATTATTTCATCTTCTTCAGAAGAAATTTGGAATCCCTTAATTCCTGGAGTTACCCCAACATTGTCGTCTGAATCGACCAAATATTCTTCGTAATTACTGAATGACTCCCCCCATTGAGAGGTGCCTATCGTTATGTCAGAGGTTATGAATCCATCTCGATCTAAATCCCAGCCATCTAAATCATTGTCTAGCAATGCATCACTGGAATTTAATGGGTCTAGCCCATGATGCGCCTCCCAGCCATCTGGAATTCCATCGCCCAGTACATCGAGGGGCACAGGAGATAACTCATCCCAGAAAAAAAAGTCAGAGTCAGAGAACCTAGGATCGGTCCCTAGCCAGCCATGAGTTCCCGTTGGCCTTTCTACCTCGGTTTGGCAAGAGGTTGAGGAAAGATCTGCAATTTCTCCCCAGCACCATAATCCATCTCTCTCTGTAATCCAGTCTTGTGGGGTTCCAAATAGGTATTCTTCAGTGTTGGTGAACTTTTCGCCCAAGTCAACTAATCCATCACTATTGAAGTCGAATCCATCTCCACACCCCCAACTAAAGTCAATTTCGCATCTGTCAAAATCCGATAATGCATCAATGGGGTCTAAAGGATCAAAGTATCGACATTCCCAGAAATCATTCGGATTTATTGGGTCATTCGGATCTGCCAAATATAGGCCTCCTGACGTGCACATATGGACCTCATAACCGTCAGGTAATCCATCGCCATCTGTATCTGAAACCCGTGGATCTAGATATTCTCTAATTCCAGATTCGGTTTCCTCGGGACCCTTTCCAGTGAGCCCATTCCTCTCATCGAAACACTTGTCCAGAGTATACGGCCAACAATACTCCTGGAGTGCCGTAAGCCCATCGTTATCATGATCGGTTAGGTTATCAGTTGAATCAGTTGGGTCAAGGCCTTGTATTGAGCCTCGAAAAGTAGGTAAATCTAAAATTACTTGATCTCCGAAAATTACCTCATATAAGTCTGGAATTAAATCCCCATCTTGATCGGTTACGGGTGATTCCGTACCCTCCGCCGAGTTGGGGTCTGTAGATGAGACCGGAGATTGGGGCCTAGTCTGAGAAACAAATGCCAGCGAAGAAAGAACCAGTATTGAAACAAAAAGTGCTGTTTGCTTCCTTCTCATAGACACGTCTCCGTTTGATTTCCCGGCTTGACAGATTTATCATGATGATGGAGCGTCGTTCGGACAGAAAACTAGTCTTTGTGCAAAAAACTCTGTACATCAAAAATATTCTTCTCATAGCGAAAATTATGGATTGGTTCAAAGGGCGTCTGTTTTAGGGGACTGTTGTGAGCATAGGGATTACACATTTGGGGTCTGGGAGCAGGGGAAACTCGGTCCTACTAAGTTCGGATTATTGTAACGTCCTAGTTGACTGCGGATTCAGTCTAAAGCAAACTGAAAAGAGGTTAGAAATTGTGGGTGTTGATCCAAGTTCTATAGATTCAATTGTTGTAACTCATCATCATAAAGACCATTCAGGGTCTGCATTAAGGGCCTCTAAGAAATGGGACTCATCACTACACTGCAATGCCATTACTGCATCTAGAATGGGTTGGGGTGTAGATAGTGAATGTTCCGTATTTGGTAGTTTAGAGAGGATCGAGATCGGGCCAAAGCTAAGCATACTCACAGTTCCAGTCCCTCATGATGACTCCGATAATGTTGCGATAATTGCTAGTGATGGTTCTGGAAATAGAGCCGGGATAGTTACTGATTTAGGCGAAGCTACGAATGACCTAATCGGACATCTGTCAACTTGCAACCATATCTCCATCGAGGCAAATTATGACCATGATAGGCTTATGGGCGGCCCGTATCCAGACTCTCTAAAAAGGAGGATCTCAGGAAGGGGAGGTCACTTATCGAATTATCAAACTGCAGGAATTCTAAGTCGAGTCATGAGTCCAAATCTGGAAAGCATTGTTCTCTGTCACCTTTCTGAGAAGAATAACGCGCCTCATCTAGCGGAAAGTGAAGTATTGATGGCAATAGGTGAAAGATTTGAAGGATCCCTGTCGATATCAAAACAGACTGGTCCAGAGTTCAGCTATTGGTGTGGAGAATCTGTTACTAACATATTAGCTTCTGCATGACTCTATTTTCCCATTACAGCCCTATGAACTGAATTCTGCACTTCTCTCATTCTCCCTACTGCTCCTAATTCTCTGAAGAGGGACAAAGATCTCTGGAGATAGCTCATCCTCTGGGAACGGTCAGACTCAACCTCACCAAGCCTGGCGAGTAATTCTCCTTGGAGCATTCGGAAATCATTAGACTCTGCTACTGCTAAACCATTTAGATAGTGCTCCGCGGCCTCTTCTCTGCGTCCTGCGTCGACTAGGACCTGCCCCAATAACATCTCTACTTCAACTGCACTTTGAGGGTCGTTTAGATCGGAAAGTGTCTCTAGTGCGCCAGAATAATGGAGTAATGCCAGATCGTTATCGGAAATTTTTGCGTAAAACCTTCCTAACACCGCTCTTGACCTGGCATGAAGGAAATCTTGGCCTTTTTCCTTTGTTTCCTCGTAAGCAGATAACGCATGTTCTCTTGCACGATCCAACTCCCCCATCTCAATAAAGGCGGATGCAAGTCTAATCCTGGCATCATTTAGTTCGGGATCTTTTTCCTTCTCCAACAATTCTTCAACATTACCATATACCTCAAGTGCCCTTCTTGAGTCCCTCCTTCTTCTGAAGATGTGCCCCATGTTATTGTAACTTCTCGCGGCTCCAACCGCATCTCTAATTTCAATCTGAATCTTCAATGCGTTTCTATGCAATTCCAGCGCGTCATCCATTGCCCCCCTCTTCACCGCAATATCTGCTCTAGCGGATAGCAAGCGTGCTAACTCAAGTGTAGGCTTCCTTGAGCCTAGGTTCTTCGCTGCTGCATTATACTCCTCTTCTGCTTGGTCCCACATACCTTGGATGGCTAGAATGTCCCCCCTTAGTTCCCTTATCAAAGCCCAGCTTTTCAAGTCGAATCCCCCACTTTCTAGCGAGTTTAATATTGAAAGAAGTTCGGTATGTCCAGAGCTAACAAGGCCATGACCTTCTGACAGGAGAATTTCTGCCAGGCCTTCTTCATCTCCGGTTTGACTTAGATGATGGATGAATTCAATCCTGTCTGCAGCATTTTCCTTCCTCCCACGATACCAATTGACAGCTGAAGAATGAAGACTATGTCTCATTTCTTCGTCCATTGAACGCATTAGGAATTCCCGTACTAGATCGTGAACATCATAATTGTCCGCGTCTGATTGGCGAGCAAGTCCTTTCTCAACTAAATCGTCAAGAAGGTCTACTCCTTCCTCAATCTGGTGAATTGCTCGGATAGGAATGGGTTCTCGGAAAACTGCGATAGCGCCGAGGAGCCTTTTTTCTGGTCCAGAGAGTCTGCTGAAAATCTCTTTCTCTACAAAGGCTTCAAGCGTGGCATGAAATGTTTCAGCAACGTTTCCCCTATTAATTAATTCAAGTATTAGCGGATGACCTCGAGAGAGTGAGTAGATATGGGAGAACTGATCTGAATCCATTTTTGGCAATGCTGTAAGTATTTGTCTACTTGACTCCTCATCAAGGCCTTGTAGAGGCATTACTAGTGTGACAATGTTGCCAGATTGATCGGCTTCGGGAACAACCATTCTGAAAGATCTAGAAAACATGACCAAACCTACTTCTTTCAGCGAGTTGATCCTAAGCGTGAGTTCACGTAGAATAGAGAATAAGGTCTCGTCTCCGACCTTGTGTAAATCGTCTATTACGATCAATGAAGGAGATTCTGATAGTCCTTCCTCGATTAGGTTTACCGCCATGTTGGTTTGTGGAACAGGAGAAGCTGTGAGATAGTCTGAAAGGTCGTTATTTCCGATGGAGGAAAGCCATTCAGCACAAGCCTCCAAAAATGCTCTTGATCCTTCCCAATCCTGGCATCTATGATAAAGAAGATTTCTTCGGTGAGTAAAACGATCAAGGATCTTTGCGCATAGAGAGGTTTTTCCAATCCCAGCAATCCCCGGCACTAGAATTGATGCTGACTTTGCTTCGAGGAGTTTTGCCATAACATCAATTTCTTTCTCTCTTCCGTAGAATTTTCTAGTTCTAGGAAGGTCATTCAAATAGGAAACTAATTGCTTTTCGATATGTTTTGATAAGTCCCTTTCAATCAATTCTGGAGTTAATCCAGACAAATCTATTGTTCCATTTTCGTCCATGTATCGTAGCATGTCCACATGCCTTAGTGGGAGATCTGTTTTCTCTATCGCATCTGCCAAAGTAGTATTGTCTGATCTTCCATCGGGTTGAACAATCCGTACTGAAATCTCAGAGATTCTCTCCCAAATCTCACTGGAAACCTTGGCTCCTTCATCAGTCAAGAAGTAAGCCTTTCTCTTCCTAGATACCCCAGTAACATGGGCCTGTCTCTCGATGAGGTGACCGGCTTCCTTCATTCCAGAAATTGCTCTGGGAACGTTAGATCTTGCAATGGAGACAGCATTAGCAATTCCCATCTGAGAAAGTGCGAAAGGAACCTCGACTTTATCCGAATGGTCAACATAGTCACTGAGATGGAGAAAAATCCTCTCTTGGACCCCGGGCCTAGTCATGGCTCCATTGGACATAGCCCTGAACTCACTAACTCACTCAATAATGTTGGTTTTACATGGGAGCCTAGTCTTGGAAATTTGGATCCGGTACCCATTCCTCATTGGAAGGGTCCCACAACCACCCAGGGTGATCTTCGAACTTCTGTAGATTTTGATTGAAATCTGACTCCTTTTCTCCGTAATCATCTGAAATTTCTGCGGGCCTTTTTGTTTCGGAATCGTCTTCTTCAATTTCAAGTCCAATAAAGCCCGTGAAGAAGGCAAGAGATACTAGGGCTATGAGGGCAATTATTCCTATTCCTATTAGGAGTAGTATGTTTGAGGATTCTGCTTCTGGCTCTCCCTTATTGATCGAAGAAACCTTCGTAGTTTGACCGCCATATGAGAATTCGGGGATTGATGAGTCTCCTTTTATTCTTGAACCGGGAACTCCAAGTTCCCATGTTCCATTGGACGAAACAATCGTATTGTTCACTGGAACCCCTCCAATTAGAACAGATACTTGCTTACCGGGAAGACCATCTCCAGAATAAATAGCTATCTCATCCTCTTCCACCCATAATCTGTCAGGCTCTTCGATGCTGAATTGCAGTGGAACAACTCTGAAGGTAACAGGGTTTGAGTTTATCCTTGATTCCCATTTGTCCGTCGCGATGAATATTACATTTTCCAGAGTCCATGCAAGTACGTCGTCATCGTAGAATTGCATCAAATAGGGGTCGTATCTTGCCACACCATCAGGTCCAACTTCAACCCATAAAGGAAACATGTCATCCGTATCTATTGATGTATCATTGTACACCGAGATATACTGGATATCCCCATCAAGATCGGAGAAAAAGGAGTTTAAGTCTATTTCAGCTGAGGTGCACTTGTCTACCGAGTTCGAGTCGCTGTCACAGTACAGAGTAATCTCTTCTTGCCATCCCGACCCGTCAAATTGTGGTTGATTATTACCTGCATTTGGGGGATTGTCAGCAATTATTGAGACATCGGACCATTCGCTGTAATCTATCCCATCATATGATCTAATTCGAAGGAGGTACTCGGCATCGTGACGAAGGTTGTTAGTATCCCACAATATCTCCCATTCCCCTAATGATGAGATTTCAGTCGTACTGGCTTCATCGATGATGATGAAGTCATTAGAGACGTCCTTGACTTGGAGGTCTATTCTAGTTACGGTTCCATCAAAATCTCTAGCTACCCCATTTATTGGAGTCTCCGATGAAGTGGAAATTCTAGTTCCAGAGTAGGGTTCGTTAATACTGATTGTTGGTTGACTATTCCTATTGTCCACGGATAGAATAAGAACTACTGGTTGGCATTCGTCAATAATTCCAACACAGAAGTCTGAGTCAGAGGCCCATATCGTGAAATTATAAGTTGCCAGCTCATATGGTCGTGATGAAAAGTCCCATGTCCAGGAGAACATATCTCCCGGGCCGTACCCGATAGAAGTGGTAACCTCATAATTAGGGCCTTCTATTTTTACATATACTTCTCCGACATCAGAATTGCATTCTGAAGGGCACCCATAAGGATCTTGCGCATAGCCCTCGAAGTAAACTTCCCCGTTATCATGAGGTGAGAATGAGCTCGGCGTTGTCACGAAGATTGTGGGTGGTTGAGTATTGAGTTTAATTGTTCGAGAGACTACTTGACTGTATTCTAGACCATCAAAGGCCCTGAACTCAAAAGTATAATCCCCTTCTCCCGCCAGACCAGTCATATCCAAATTGTAGTACCATGAGCTGAATGGCCTATTGAATCTAGAGACTTCACCCTCTGAAACACCGCTAGTGTCAATTGCAAACTCTGAATCCTCCCAGGAACCTGTGAAGGGATCCTTGACCTGAATTGCGTGGACGTAGCCCCCTTGATCCCACTGAGCCAATTCATCGGTTTGATAGCTATTTGCCAACTGGCCATCGTGCGCGCTTCCAGTAATGTTGACCACCCTACGAAATGACTGCCCGTTTTCCTCTGTTACTACAACGGTTGGTGCCTGATTTTCCATGTTGGCTGTTACCTCAAGAGATGTGTCTTCAAGAGTGAATTCACCAGAGTAGTAACCGAAACCGAATTTGTATGAGGTGTACCTGTACATGGATAGTTCCCGGGTACCGGCGTTATAGTCGCAACTCGGATCATCGGTATCTATGGTTAGATCGCCATCGTTGTCTATTCCATCTGAGCATGAGTCCTCGTACTCGTCATCTGCGAAGCCATCTGGATTATCGCCCCCTCCAAGACCTCTGAAATCCAGATGGAAATTTGAAGGTAATGCCACCCAAGGGGTATATCCATCAGAACCGGAATTTATCCTGTAGAGATCGTTTCCCAAAGCATCCTCCACTACAACTAGTGCATCAGTAACCTTTTCCCCGTCTATCAGAGATTGGAAACGAACTAGCTCGGCTCTGCTAACCTGTACTGCGTAGTGGGTAGGTTGGGTTGCTATCTGTATGTTTGAGAGATCGAGGTTCGTCAAATCGGCGAAAGTGAAAACTGTTGAGTTGTTGTCCATGCTAACTCCCAGAGGGAAATTACGAGGAGTCATGTTCTGACAATTTGCGCAGGATTTGACTGGAGTGGGAATAATGCTGCCTTGGAAGAAATTGTCCGGCCATGCTTCTTGATCGGGCCAAGAAAGTTTCACTGGGTATTCGCCAGAAGGCGGAGATGGGATGTGCTCAGACTGAGCTGTTACTGAGCTCTTGGTCACGTTATAGACAGATTTTGCGTCATTCCAGTCATTCTCTGCGAAGTAGCCCAAAGATCCATATTGTTCAGATTCAGCGGCGCCGCTATCGTAATTCTTGATTATTGCACCAGTATTTTCAATATCGAAATTATTCCTCTGTATATCAAGTAGAGAGCCGATAGCCCGAATCCCATCTGCATTTCCGGTAGCGGTGATAATATTATCATACATTGTCACGCCTGTGACATAGGCATGAATTACAGGGCAAGGAAATTGTCCGTCCCAATTAGTATTATCATTACAAGTGCCAGTACCGTCATAGGAAATTGTATTGTTAGCTAGGAAAAGTCTGGATGGTTCCCTGATTGCCTGGGAACCATATCTTCCGGCTACTACTGGAGTCAGGGTCGTTTGGAATATTGAGTTGTTCTCAGCAATCACATCATATGAGCCTCCGAGCCATAGCCCGAAATATCCGTTTATCGGTCCGATCTCATTTTCATGGATATGGACCTCGCTAGATAGCACACTAATTCCCGAACCGCCTGATGCGCCTTCGATGTCATTATTGTACGCAGTCACAAGCGCGCCGGCATAAGCAGTTATTCCCGCACCTTCTGAGGTTGTAATTTCATTATCCGAAATATCAACCTCGAATGAGGTTGATCCTACAGCCTTCTTGCTATTAACGTCGATTCCATTACAATTAACATTGATGACGGTGTTAGTTACTTTGCCAGCCGAAGTGAATAATGCAATTCCATAATCTCCAGATACTATTTCTGCGTTATCTATTTCGATGAACGAGTCTTGTGCCCAGATTGTAGCCCTCCCACCGTCTCGCTGACCACAACCGTTGTCTGTACCTGTAAGGGAAACGTCTGAAAGAACAAATGGATTGATAGAGGAACCTGAAGAGTATATCTGCAAAGCTGACCCATAAACTCCGGATTGGGCATCTACTCCAACAGCGAAATCTCCTCCGCTGAATGTAGGCTGGGCAAGATTAGTGGTAAGGACGCTGGTTGTGTTAATCTGACTGAAGGCTAATTCAGTTAATGTGGGGCTAGCTCCGTCGAGAACTAGCGCTCCGTACCTGAACTCACCTACGGCAGTGATATACTGAGGAATCCCCCAGGCGCTATCGAAAGTAACGTACCTGAGTTCTGTCTCGGCTAAATCGATCGAACTCCTCATTAGCACCCCCTCATTACAAGAAGGATCATCTATAGAGATCTCCTGATTGCCATAAGTCATCCCATAGCACTCTCCTATGGCGCTAGAGTTTGCTGGATCTTCCCATCTTAATGTGATTCTCATTGCAGGACCCCCATTTGAAGAGGCCCCACAGGACGAAGCTCCAGCACAGATGCTACCTCTAACATCCAAATGAGTACCATTTGGAAAGACAATAGTTGCTCCGGGATTGATGATCAGCTTTGCACCTGGAGCAATGGTAACATCACCTGTTAATTCGTGCAGTCCGGCCCATGTTTCAGTTCCGGTGATCGTACCGCTAGTTGTCTCGTTAGATGCTGCAGCGTTAGTGGCGGGCATAGTTACCGTAAGTACGATACTAAGCAGAAAAAGCCCCGTCAAAGAAAGAGATCGTAGTTTTTCAACCCGCGCCATATACCCTCGGGCTCCATCGAACCAATTTAACAATAGGGACGATAGTATCAGACTATTTTGTTGAAAATTCGAATTATTGTTCTATGCCGAACTCTATTCTGATGTTATTTTCCCAGCTTTCTGCGTCCAGAAGTCCGTAACCCATTTTTGTGTCATGATACTGAGAAGATTCGTCGGCTTTGATAGCGGATTTGGCCAGAGCAGACTTAACAAGTTGCATCTCAGAGTAATCAACAAAATCATCTTCTCCGGCAATATCATTCATGTGCATGGACAAAATCAATGACAGTGCTCCTGTAACAATTACAGTGGAGTCACTCGTTCCGGTAGAGAATGCATATGGTGGATCGCTATTTGAGGAAATACAAGACCACATATCAACACCAGGAGCTAGAATTTCTGGTTTCTGATTTGGGAATTCACGTTCCATCCCACTTTGAGGATTAGTTGTTGATCCAGATGCACTATCTTTCCATGGGTTGCCATTACTATCATGCGCCCCTACGGCAATAACCCCTTCAATGCTTGCAGGGCTTGAAACATCAGATTCGTTTCCCCCGGGATCACTATTACCAGCTGCAGCAACGACAAAAATTCCACTATCCAATGACTCTTGCACAGCTTCCACAGTTTGAGAAGAGTTAGAGAAAACTGTTCCTGGCTCCGTGCCCAAGCTAAGAGAAATGATATCTGATTCCTGCGTTATTCTGCACCATCTTATCGCCTGTGCGATCATAGCCTCATTGCCAGACTTTCCATCGGGCCCCAGAGCAATTGCAACGGATAGAGAAACGTCCGGTGCAGCACCGACAAAAGAGTCATTTCCAACTAAAAGACCTGCCATAAGTGTGCCATGACTCTTCAATCCAATGTCTCTGATTTCTTCATTGTCGCCGGCATAGAAATCTCTGAATCCAATGAGCTGTAAATTTTCGAAATCAGGATGTGAGATGTCTATTCCTGTATCGACAATGCAGACTCGAACTCCTTCGCCGAAGGATCCCTTCTCTTGGAGGCTCCTGATTCCACTTTCTTCGTATGCCCACTCTGAATCAAATACATCCCCCAAAAGAAGATAAATAGTTGGATATAACATTAGTAAAGAGGCAATTATCGTAGAAAAACCGATCGCGCCCCATGGCCATAGAATCCTCATTATCGGACCCATTGGCCACCTCAGTTCCCTGGCTTCTTGATCCGAAATCCCATATGCTTTACCGGGATACCCTGGAGCGTCTCCATCGACAGCTGTAAGCATACTGGGATCTTCTGGTTCAGGCATTAATTCTAGATGCTTGATACCCCTCATCAAAGACCCCGTGGAACGGCATGGGTAATAGTATTAGAACGGGGCGCTAACTCTTCTTCCTGGCCTCCTAGTAAAGTAGATTAAAGCTCCTAGAAGCAACAAAATGAATACGTAAGCCATATACTTCAGATTTTCATTAGATTCTGAAGCGACGAATAGATCTGCTTCTTCGATACAGGACGGCTTGCCTTCTGATTTACTGCTCTCGCATGCCTGTGCCTGTTCGCTGAGATCTTCGCCTTCAATTTCGAAGAGTATGTAGAACTTCTCCCTTTGATCGAATTGGGTATAGTCCATCGAAATAAAGAAAGTACTCTCATTCATTGCTAGTACATCACTGGTGGAGCTTGAGTTCACACCGACCACGCTGTTACATTCAATGTCGTGGCAAAGCGTTGCTAGCAGAGTTACACCCTCTGCATCCACCTTTCCGGCATTGGTAATTTCCACTGCGTATGTTTCTACCACCCCATATGTCGGGAAGGGTTGCCCCAGTAGCCTAACGTCTTCTCCTTTTATTGAGAGAATAGCCGAGTCGGCAATCAGATTTACCTGTCCTAGGTATGAGTTGAGGAATAAATCGGAAACTGTGAATTCAAGAGTCTCTGTATATTCTTCTGGGAGAGGCTGATCAGAATTCCTGATTAACGTGAAGCTAGCCAAACCGTCTGCGAACGGGGAGACGGGTTGTTCCATTGGCCCTAATATGTCCCACCAATCAGAATATCCGAATTCGAATGAGAATGACTCATCGGCATTACCTAGATTGGAAAATGGGATTGATAGAATTACATTCTCATCTTCGGGATCGAAGAATATTGATTGCTCATTATTCAGTTCCAGTCCCCTAATGGCGGGAACGTCTACGACTAACTCTACTTGAGTAGAGTATCCTTGACTGGTAGAAATCTTAACGATTATGTTGTGTCCATCTACGAAATCATGCGCGTAACTGCTATTTGCAGGGGTTACTCGGACTAGAATTTCTCTTTGATTCTCGTTATCTAGCCCTAGATCGAAGTTTAATGATTGTGTCCAGTTACCAGTAGAATTCTGGAACTCAACATTCCACAAAATACCATCAGTACCGGGTACCGTTGCTACAGCATCATATGTATCGAAGGAGTTGTGGCCATCGTAATGGATTGATATGGTGAACTCGGCCATTTCGAACTCGCATCCTTCCTGGCAAGATGGATTCAGCTTTTGTACCTCTATCCTGCTGTCTGTCAGTACAGTGGCAATAATGTCTTGTTTAGAGACTCTATCTATTGTCAGAGTCCTTAGAGGACTTTCCTGGCCAGCTCTGACAGTTATTCCCTTTCCTCCGGAATAGGTAACGTTAATTCCGTTTTCATCTACTTCGAATTCAGTGGACGCCTGAGCGGTTCCTGGGGGGAGAAGCAATGATAAAGCGCCGTTCTCATTCAATTCTTGTGACCAGGATAAACTGCCAAATTCCATTCTCAGGTCATAGTTTTCTATTTCAGTTAGATCATGATCGTTGCCAGAGAGATCAATCCAATTTGTATCGACATTCACTGTACCTCCCAAAGTTAGTGATGAGTCAATGCTTGCTCCTTCCACACCAACTTCCAGAGAATCGATCGATACTAGGCCTACACATGATTGCGAAGAAGAAATAGAATAGGAATATGCAATCCAACTTCCTGGCTGTATATTGGTAGACCAAGACCCTTGTTCGTTACCCTCTATTAGTATCGAATCTCTAACGATCCCGTGAGAGGGGATTAATTGGACTTCCCAATCGCCGCTTGAGATACAGGATTCATCGATGTAGGAAAGTGAGCCTGAAGCTTCTACCTCCCCCGCTGAAATCTCTGTTTCTATCCTCAGTGATGTAGAGGAGAGAGTGACCTGATCATCCTCTGTACCAAATCCTTCCTTGCTTACAGATAGGCCCCATACTCCCTGCTGAGGCAGGAAAATTGACCACTCCCCGTTAGAATTTGATGTCAAGTTATAATTTGATGTACCGTCCTCTGATGACAGGTTTACTGATGCGTTTGCTAATCCCTCAGAGAAACCAGGCAATCCATCCTCATCTAGATCCCAGAAAATCTGACCACTGAGTTGGACAAAGGAGACTATGTCGATGATAATCGGTGACATTCCCACGAATACTCCGGACTCGGCTAATGTTGTATTTTCGATTACAAACCTAACTCCGTCTTCTGTGGTGTGGTTCATCTCTATGTTCCACAGCCCTGGTGTGAGCCTAATCACTACATCATTACTCCAATCTGCGACTGTTTTGGTTAAAGATCCAAGTCCATCTTGTGATGAGAAGGTAACCCCCACCTCTTCCATTGCACTAACAGGTGGGCCATCATACTGGAGAGAAATGGTCGCTACTGCTAGTTCGGTTGTGAAGAATGTCTGCCTATTTCCAGCGTTTTCCTGAGAAATTGAAATTGACCGCCTTAGTCCCTCAAATACTCCCGGGAATGTCTCAAACTCCTCGACGACCAATACCCATTCTCCCTCATTGATGTATTCAACTATCCTCCCATCATCGTCAGTGATGAAAGTCTGAATCCAACCATTTTCGATATCCTCGAGTTTGATTTCATGGTTTGGCAAAATATCGCCACTCTCGTTCCTCAGAGTAATATTTACTAGCCAAAGGGGTTCGAAAATAACGGATCTCTCGATACCAGTGGAACCTAAGGGCACATCAAAGATCTCATTCATGTCGTATAGCGTATCGAATGGTTCGTCTGCAGATGAATTGGCCCTCTCGACGACTATTCTGTATCTTCCAGGCTCAAGAGATATTTCTGCAACTCCCGTACTCGTCCAGCGGGAGTCAGAAGAGTTGATTGCGAGTCCAAGTCCCTTCGGAGTCAGGGGTTTTATCTCGAAAGGATAAGTCACATAAGACCCATTTGAGGCATTATTATCTCCATTGTGGTCAATGAAGAAATCGATCGTGACAGAGCTATTGGACTGAGGGAAAAGAACTAGTTCCGTTGACATATCTACGGATGTGGAGTTAATCTCTATATTTTCAGTGGAGCTTGAGCCTATCTCTCCGGCATCCAAAGAAAAGGACCAGTTTCCAAGTGGTAGGATCATTTCGAATCTACCGAGTTCGTCGACTTCTTCCCTCCAGATGACGGAAGTTGCTATTTCCGCGTCCATATCGATTGCTTGAGCTGATATCGGTTCCCATCCAGGAATTCCCTGATTGTATGAATTTCCTTCTCTATTTAGACCTACAGATCCCAAAACAATCATTGATTCAGTGAGTTCAAGGGTTAGATTGTCCATACCTTCGGAAACTACGAACTTAGTCCCATTCGCTATGAATCCGCCCGCCCCAACTGCTCTCTCTACCGTAGCATGAACTATCTCACCTCTGGGGAGGATTATTGTGAATTGCCCGGATGAGTCGGAAAATGCGGAGAGAGTGAAGCCGGACCAGTGGAAAACAACCTCTTGGTTAGGGATCGGAGAAGCTGGTTGGTTTGGATCCTCTTTATTGCCCTCATCGACAATAATTCCGTTCACTACCTGACTTATCAGGAAATCGAAGGATTCGATGATATCGTCAGTCCCAACTTCTATGCGTTGCCAGAGTTGCTTATCCTCACTGAGTGTATAATTCAGTATCCACTCGCCTGGCAAAAGTTCAGCATAATAACTCTTGGACGAATTATCGAAAATAGCATGAACTGGTTGGACTGATTGATTTTGAGATTTGAAAATCAGTTCGAGGTTATCTACGCTTTCCCCCTCGTCCTCTAGTGTGAACTCGATATCTGATGTAGCAGGCACCCTCGACGGGAATGATTCCAACGTACCCACGTTAGACTCGAAGATATATGTCTGAGATATCTCTGGGAAACCGTCTTCATCAACATCTATCTGAGCAACGAATGTGCCAGGAACTATTGGGCCTACTGAGAAAGCTCCATCTTCATCAGGGGAGATGAAACACGCTTGAGTAACCACCCCATCACATTCTGCAATTGAGTCTTCAGAAGATGAGTTATCAGGGAAAATCGAAACTTGAGTCGATAGCGCATCGCCATTTTCTAGGACTACTTCACCTTTGATAGCACCTGCGGAGATAGTTACAGGGTATTGTGAGGGAGAAGGAATAAGAGGAATTGAGAAAATTTCATCCAGCTCCACTTGCTTATCGCCAAAATCAATGGTGATGGAGTAGTCTCCCGGGAGGGCATCAACTACGTGGAATGATCCCGGGCTCACCATAGGCCCGCTGAATACCCCATTCCCCGAAAACGAGCCTGTACCATTGAATGTCCCGTATTGCTCGAGATTATGAGAAGGATCTGTTATGAACGTTCCAGAACCAATCAAACTCGTCTGGAAAAGTTCTCTTGAGAACTGGCTTACTCCTTCAGATGTGAACTTACCAGAGGCACTTACTGACCCATTCAAGATGAACAGCTCGTCTCCTTCAGAACATACAGTCTCCCCATGGGGGACGGAATTATTGACGCAAACTGGATAAACTCCGGGGACATTGCCAACTATTGTTCCCTTGCCTGAGAACCAACCGTCTCCAGATATACTGTGATTATCATATATTGTTTGGGTGTGGTTTCCGGTGAATTCGCTCACTGAAATTGCTCCTTCAGAGATTACAGTCCCTTCTCCGGAGAATGTAACTTCACCGATGCCACTGAAAATCAAGGATTCTCCTTGCATGCTTCCGTTTGAGGTCCTAGTTTGGTAAGGCTGAATTGATATTTCTGATGACTCTGGAGTTAGTATCACGCCCACATCAGATACTGGTTCCCCATCGAAATCGGATTCGCCGGACCAAGTCAACAATCCAGCGGCAGACGATGTTGGCACGGTAATCTGGGCTTCGATAACGGACTTACCGTTACTATGGCCTTCCAAACCTGAAATATTGACTATTGTTTCTGATAGCCATGTTGACCCATACACTCCGCCGAGGATTCCAGAAATTGGGTTGATGTTCCTGTTCTCAGAATTTTCTGTGAATAGCTCAAACATCGAGTTGCCGATCCCCGAGGTAACAATGGAGTTGCGGGCCTCGTCGAGATCCGGATTTCCCGAGAAGGCGGTGATTCTGATCTTTCCCGATGGAGCGGTAAATGAGAAGTGTCCATTTTGGTCGGCTTGGGTTTTACCTATTGGAATCCAGAAGGTCCTGGAATCGTTATCGACCGCATCTTCTCCACTAAATGCGTCTCTTTCAATAAGAATCCTAGCACTGGGAACTGGGCCTTCTCCTTCTAGGGTGACTGTTCCCTCTAGGGTCGCTCCGCTGTAATACTTCAGAACCTTGACGTTTCTATTCGAGTCATATATCGTCCCACAATACTGGTTGATGTTTGCGCCGGTTTCATTCTTCTCACAGTTGGCTCCGTCTGTCGGATCATACCAATTGGAAAGAACGAAATGGTTCATCATCGCACCGGGAAGTGCCAGGGCACCCTCAAGATAGCTGCCAGGTGATCCAGAAATGGCAGAGGGGGCTATCCAAGTGGAAGGGGCTTCTGCATCTCCCAGCTGCCCGCCAACTGATTGCAATCCGAGAGTTGAAGTTCCATAACCGACATAAGTTCTTGCCACCATGGTCTCGAAGAAGATATCTCGATGTTGATAGTCAATGTCAGTCATTTGTATCATATCTTCCGCTGTTGAAGCCCCGGATGCTTGAGAGCGAAGATCCTCTAGGTACTGATCATTGTACTCCTGAGGGGTTTTCAGGCCTTGATTTGTCTGATAGGTTGTTGAGATATAATTATCCAAATCTAACCCCGAAAGATGAGTGGGGGCATGGAAAATTCCTGTTGTCTGACCTCTATGGTAGTCTTGGTAATCCTGATAATACATCCCCCCGAGTGGGAAAAGTCTGTTATCGACTGCAAAGTAACGGATTTCGTGATTCCTGGTTGTGGTTTCTCCATGGGAATCCCCGTAGTTTGAAACTTCGTAAGTGTCAATACTTGAGATTCCATCATAAATTCCAACCAAGTCCTCGAGAGTGAAAGCAGAAATCAGGAAGGCCCTCATCATTCCGAACTTTGCGTTTGCTCGATGCAGACCAGTCGAGATGTCATAGTAATCATCCACTAGATCTCTAGTGTAACGGTATCCTCCCAAGTCGAAATGAGAGGCGTCGTCTAAATCATGAATCTCATATGATGAAGATGATCCGCGGGCTATATCAAATTCGGCTAATGCTTCTGATTCATTGTTAGTGGGGCCAGCGACTAATTCGCCATTCTTGACTACTGACCATGAGTCTCCTTCCAGGGGCAAGCCATTTTCGGAAAGGGATTTGCCCATAAGAAGTTCAGAGTCCCCATATGTTGCGACTAAAGCCATTGATCTATCAAGAACGAATCCTAGGTCCCCGTTACTCATTATTTCATCAAACTCATTCACTTGCGAGGTAGACATGTATGAATCCAGAACAGCACCAAATTCCTCGCTCATCTTTCCATCATTCAGCTTCCTATCCCCTATTGCGAGAGTGGCTATGAACAGCGATAAGGTATCTTCCTGTCCGGCTGAAAGAAGCATTGCTCCGCTATTTGGGATTCCAGATTGGAAGTTATCTGCTACAGTTGGATGCTGCCCAGAGGCAAGGGCTTGGAAACCGTAGTCCCACCAAGATACGAAGGCAGGACGCTCACTAAATTCTTGTTCGGAATCCTGTTGTGAAAGCCAGTTGTAAGCCTCATTCCAACCTTGCGAATTGAAAGAGGGCCCGAATGTACCCATGTACCAAAGCCCGGCCTCGCCAGGTTTGTATGGCTCGTTGTTCATGGCAGAGAAGCCCCAGTCCAACAAGGGCACTACAAATTCATGCCTCAAAATGTCAGGAGCGATATCGTACAGAGATTGATCTACCTCGTAAGCAGATTGTTCTCCTCTGGGAATTCCGGAGTCAATGCCAAAGGTTGCATGCTGAGAGCTGATCATTAGTATGACCATCACAACCGCAGGAACCCCTGGTCTAGCCTTTGAAGCTGGCCAAATCGATCTAAATCTCGATCTCGGGGTGCCGATACCCGAATTTCTCCATACCTTACTGAAAGCCGGGAAATTAGCAGCCCCCCAAAGCATCGAAATTCCTATCCCGCCAACTACTGCCATAGCTGGGGTAGCGTTAATGATGAAACGTCCAGCTGTCCAGGCCATGTAGGTAGCTATAATCGTCCAGAGGCCGAGCAATGTCAACCCAGACCTATTCCTCCTACTTCCCCTCCATAGGAGTACAAAAGCACAACATATTGCTATAATTGCTACTATAGGCCCGTATGACGCGAAAAGAACTCCTCTATCTGGTGCTTGAGCCTCTCCTATAGTGCCGAAAATCTTGTTCTTTGAGAAGTAGAAGCCACCAGTGAATAGTATATCCCACCCGTTGTACAACTCCGCCTGCTGCAAGATGAATAGGAGAGCTAGTATGGATCCGAATAGAGCTGAGCCGCTCATTATTACTAGAAGCCATGGCTTATCCCTGAATGAGCTTGAAACCCATCCTACGGCAAAAGTAAATCCGATAATGTAAAACATCGGCTGCAATCCACTTGGTGCGAAAATAAGTTCCAAGCCAGGCCATGCGTAGAACGGAATTGGTATCAAAGTGGCCGTCAGCATCATCTGGAGTGCTGCAGACGTGAACTGTAGGCTATCTCTTCCACGGAAGATATTGACCGCTACTTGGAATGAGTATGCAAGGAACAGGATTCCCGGGCCGTAAACGAATCCCTTCCAACCCAATGCCATGACTGAGAAAGCTATCCCGGACATTGTCGCGTTTGCCATCATTTGGGGGTTTCTTCTCCAGGTTTCCCTAATACCAGCAATGACATAAAGAGGGTTTGAGCTTGCTGATTGAAAGGTTTTTTTGCCATCCACCCCTTCAAGAGCTCTCATCCAGAAATAGAAGGCGATTGCCAGGAAGAGCATTGCGAAAGAGTCGTGATCAGACATCGCAAATGTGGAACGACTCATGTGGCCGGGCATCAGTGCAATTAGCCAAGCAGCGATGATTCCGGCCCTCTTTCCGTGAGCTCGAGTGGCTATTCCTGCAATTGGAAGCACAATAAGAGCTCCGTAAATCGCGGGCAATGCGGCCATAGACCACCAGACCGTTTCACTTGCGGGCATCTCAAGAACCCAAGAAAGTCCGAGGCCCACCATTGCCAGCGACCATGAGAACAATGGTGGTCTAGGGTTGATCCCTCCTGCTGGATAAGCCCTATCATGATCGAAAATTAGATGGCTTCTTTCAGCGATGACATAGTCAACAATTCGCTTCATGTACCATGGATCTGACCCGCCAGTCATATCCCACAGTCCTGTTCCGTTAGCATTCATAGCAGGAATAACGTTCCATGCTGAACGGACTACTAGTGCAACTATCAGAGCAAGAGAGATCATGACTGGGTATGAGTTTGAATCCCACCAAACCCTGAACTGACCTTTTTCCCTCCTTGGTGCTATGTCGCCGAAGACGCCACGGGAGGCAAAGAAAATTGCGAAAAAGTTCATCCAGAACCATAGGAAAAACCAAGAAAATGCCCCGATAAATCCATCTTGGGCAAATAATGACGGTAGTTCATTTCCAATCTCGTGAATGTGCCCAATAGAATAGAGAATCCAATTTACTGCAAGGAGTGCTCCCAAAACATTCCAACCTTCTGATCTGAAGAAAGAGTGGAGTAATAGAATTATTGTTGAAAAAATAGCCCAAACAATTCCAAGATGGCTCCCTTCAGAGAATTCTTGAACAGTTTCTAGCTGCCCTATCCAAATTAGGGGAATCATAAAGCCTGCGAAAGACAAAGACGAGTAGGCTATTACTGAGAAATCTTTGTTTGCTAAGGGTATGCCAGATAGTAAGTTGCCCTTCCCTGCATTCTCGAAGTTGCCCCTGATACAGACTAAGACAAGGAATCCCAAGGAAATTGCCGCGAGCCAGAATGAGAAGAACGCGCTTCCAATGGCTTCCCTTGCCGCATCTATGTATGCAGATGATGGATCTTGTGAAATCTCTAGTCCTGCAGCATAAAAAGCAGCCAGCCTCATCCCAAGAACCACTGATAAGAAAACTGACGCTTCCTCCAGCAACTCGGATTCGTCGAGGGTCGAACAGACCAATCCGACAATAACGAACGTTGTTACGAAGAAATTCGAAAAATAGGTAGGAGCTAATAAATTAGCAACAAATGATAGGGCAATTAAAATCGCTGTAAATGAAATTACTCGCGCGGTTCCTGATCCCAATGGGAGCAAAGACGTGGTTCTGGCCAAACAAGCTGGAACCATTGCAGAGAGGCAGATCAACGAAACAGCTTCAATAAAGCCTCCACCGATATTTCTTCCTTCAAATATTGCGATTAGTAAGACTAACGCGAATAAGGAAATCGTGATTGAAATTGGTGCAACCTGCCTGGAAAGATGGCTCTCTTTAGGCGCCTCTATTTCAGTTCCCATCCCATACACCGAACCTATTTGCCAATAACTCAGCATCGCGGCGAAATGAACGATTGTTTTAACCGTTCGTAGAACGGTAG
>MDSZ01114236.1_pt1 | contig 41821 bp, 40 predicted proteins | sample 811201 | NCBI WGS metagenome assembly MDSZ01 (sample SAMN05326647, study PRJNA326480) | marine metagenome | isolation source: seawater | place: Indian Ocean: North | collected 2010 | reverse complement strand
TCGGTGAGGTTGAGGAAATGGTCGCCAATGATTGTGTGAGATTGTTGTTTGAACTTATGGGCCAGACGACGCGGGTTGATGTGCCGCGGGGCGATGTGGAACGGATATAGAGTTTAATGAGTTATAACGATACACTTCAAAAAATTAAATCGCGCGATGCGCATATTGGCGTCATTGGGCTTGGATATGTCGGCCTTCCGCTCGTCAGCGCATTTATTGAGGGTGGTTTTCAAGTTACTGGCTTCGATATTGATCGCGATAAAATTGATATGCTGGAAGCCCGCAAAAGTTATATTGAGCATATTGGCCACGAGCAAATTGCGGCCATATTCAGCAGCGGGCGTATGCATGTGACTGATGCGTTTGACGTGATTTCCGAGCTTGATGCGATCGTCATCTGTGTGCCGACCCCTTTGACCGCCAAGCGCGAACCTGATTTGGGACCCGTTTTGAATACCGGAGCAACCATTGCGCCTCATATCCGTTCCGGGCAACTGATTGTTCTCGAATCCAGCACCTATCCCGGCACGACTGATGAGGAGCTTGCGGGCGTCCTTTCAAGTTCCGGTCTCCAAGCTGATAAGGATTACTTTCTGGCCTATTCACCAGAGCGCGAGGACCCGGGCAATCCGGATTTTAACACTGGGACCATTCCAAAAGTGGTTGGCGCGGATTGTGAAGCAGCCCGCGAAATAGCGCTGGCACTTTATGGAAGCATAATTGAAAAAGTCGTGCCGGTTTCCTCAACGCGCGCGGCGGAGGCTGTCAAGCTGACCGAGAATATTTTCCGTTCAGTCAATATTGCGATGGTCAATGAAATGAAGATTATATTGGATGCGATGGGCATTGATGTGTGGGAGGTGATAGACGCAGCCGCGACAAAGCCGTTTGGCTTCATGCCTTTTTATCCCGGTCCCGGCCTTGGCGGGCATTGCATTCCAATAGACCCGTTTTATTTGACCTATAAGGCGCGCGAATATGGGCATGAGACACGCTTTATCGAGCTTGCGGGCGAGATTAATACTCAAATGCCAGCTTATGTGGTCGAACGGATTGAGGGCGCGCTCAAAGACAATGGCGTTTCTGAACTGAACGAGGCAAATATCCTGTTGTTAGGGCTTTCCTATAAGCGCGATGTAGATGATATGCGCGAGAGCCCGTCGCTGGTCATTATGAGCGCCCTTAAAGAAGCAGGAGCGGTGGTGGACTATCATGACCCGCATATTGACGAGATTAAGATCACGCGTGCACATCCGCATTTGGCGGGCCAGAAGAGTTTGCCGTTTTCGTCTGACACATTGGACGATTATGATGCAGTAGTGATTTTGACAGACCACAGGGCGGTTGATTATGCGTTGCTGGCCTCGCATGCGCGGCTCATTGTCGACACGCGTAACGCCATGCTTGGCATGGATGTTACGGGAAAGCTAGTAAAGGCGTAATTCGGCCCCTTATGAGACGTGATATAACACAGATGAGCGCGACCTAATGCGTGTACTTGTGACAGGTGGTGCTGGCTATATTGGCAGTCACACACTGGTGGAGCTTTTGACAGAAGGTCATGAAGCCTTTGTGATTGATAATCTCTCAAATGGGCATCAAGAAGCTTTATCTCGCGTCAAAAAACTTGCCAACAAGGATTTTGGCTTTGTTAAGGGTGATATTCGAGATAGTGAGGCGCTGTACATCGCGTTTTCCGAGTTTAGGCCCGAAGCCGTTATCCATTTTGCTGGTCTTAAAGCCGTTGGCGAAAGCGTTCAACAGCCGCTCACCTATTATGAGAATAATGTTGCCGGCTCAGTTGAGCTCCTAAAGGCTATGGATGGACATGATTGTAAGAAAATCGTCTTTTCTTCATCAGCCACGGTCTACGGAACACCACAATATTTGCCGTTGGACGAAGATCACCCTGTTTCTCCCGTAAATCCGTATGGGCGCACAAAGCTCATGGTTGAGAACATTCTAAAAGACTGGGCGCAGGATGGGCGACGCGCGACTTCGCTTCGTTATTTCAATCCCATTGGTGCGCATGTTTCGGGCCGGATAGGTGAAGACCCGCGTGATATCCCAAATAATCTCATGCCTTATATTGCCCAAGTCGCTATTGGCAAGCGAAAGGCATTGCAAATATTTGGAAATGATTATGAGACACGTGATGGCACAGGCGAACGCGACTATATTCACGTGACTGATCTGGCCAAGGCGCATATTGCCGCGCTCATCCACAAGAGTGAAACAGATAGCTTTGACGTTTACAATGTCGGCACGGGGCAGGGAACAACCGTGAAAGAATTACTAGCTGCCTATGCCAATGTCGTTGGTCGAGAATTGCCCTCTGAAACTGTGCCTCGCCGGCCAGGAGATGTCGTGTGTTCGATTGCCAGCCCCAAAAAAGCCAATGGTGCTTTTAATTGGTCTGCAAAATTATCAGTTCACGATGCGACAGCATCCTCTTGGGTTTGGCAATCACAAAATCCTGATGGTTATAGGAAGTGAGCCGTAAATATCAAATCACTGTGGTCGGTACCGGCTTTGTGGGTATGTCAATTGCAGCTCTTTTAAGTCAGTATAATGAAGTTATTGCACTCGATATTGATAGCGCACGCATTGGGCTTATTAACCAAGGTAAATCAACTGTCGTAGATTCGGATATTCAAGAGTTCCTGAATGATCGAGAGCTCTCACTCTATGCCACGCTGGATAAGGCAGAGGCTTATAAAGACCCAGCCTTTGTAGTTATTGCGACACCAACCGATTACGACCCGGAGACAAATTACTTTGACACAAGTTCTGTCGAGGCGGTGATCAGTGATGTTTTGGCGCATAATGAAACGGCGACCATTGTGATTAAGTCGACTGTGCCGGTTGGATTTACTCGCTCGATGAAAGACAAATACCAAACTGAACGTATTATCTTCTCTCCAGAATTTTTGCGCGAGGGACAGGCACTGAACGATAATCTCTATCCCTCACGTATTATTATGGGTGGTGACGACGCGCGGGCACGTATTTTTGCTAGTCTTTTGTGCGACGCGGCTAAGAAACAGGATATTGAGACGCTGTTTATGGGCTCCTCCGAGGCAGAAGCAGTAAAACTATTTGCTAACACCTACCTAGCTATGCGGGTTTCATTTTTTAATGAGCTTGATAGTTATGCAATGGTTGAGGGACTCCAAACTCGTTCGATTATTGAGGGCGTGTCGCTCGACCCGCGCATTGGTGGCCACTATAATAACCCAAGCTTTGGCTATGGCGGCTATTGCTTGCCGAAAGACACCAAACAACTCCTCGCCAACTACGGCGGAGTGCCGCAAAAACTTATTCAGGCAGTCGTCATGTCCAATACGACGCGAAAGGATTTTATTGCTAATGAAATTATTCGCCTCGAACCTAAGACGGTCGGTATTTATCGTTTGGCCATGAAGGCGGGTTCGGATAATTTCCGTTCATCTGCAGTGCAGGGCTTAATGAAGCGCGTTGAGGCGAAAGGGGTTAAAGTTGTCGTTTATGAACCATTGCTTAATGAAGAGTGGTTTCTTGACTCTGAAGTGACATGTGACTTTGACAGCTTTAAATCACGCTGCGATGTCATCATTGCAAACCGCATGGTCGATGAATTGGACGAAGTTAAATACAAAGTGTTTACAAGGGATTTATTTGGCATTGACTAAAATTATACCCATAATCCTATCAGGTGGGGCAGGTGCAAGGTTGTGGCCGGTTTCGCGGCGATTGCATCCCAAGCCGTTTATGGAGGTGGCAGGCAAACCTCTTTTGGCACACGCGCTCGAGCGCGCTGCGCTGATATCAGACGAGGCGCTGATCGTTACAAATCAGGAGCACTATTTCCTGATCGAGAATCTGCTGAAGGAAACGAAGAAAGCGCCCAAGGTTTCTTATTTGCTGGAACCGAAGGGACGGAGTACCGCGCCTGCTATTTCGCTGGCCGTGCGGCATATACAGAAAGCATATGGTGACGACGCTGTGTGTTTCGTGCTCGCAGCCGATCATTTAATTTCTGATGATGCGGCTTTTGAAGAGGCTGTTATCCAAGCAGCCGAGCAAGCGCAAAATGGTAATCTCGTCGTCTTTGGTATTCGTCCAACTGGCCCGGAGACAGGTTATGGCTATTTGGAAATCGCTGCAGCAGGTTGTGGGCCGCAGCCGCTGAAAAGCTTCGTTGAGAAACCTGACCGAGCCATGGCTGAGCAATATCTCGCCGAAGGACGCTATTATTGGAACTCAGGGATGTTTTGTTTCACAGCCGGTGTGATGGCCAAAAGTATAGCTGCACATGCCGCTGGTCTTTGGGCGGCATCAAAAACAGCTTTTGTTGATGCACAAGAGGTGTTGGGCGTGACGCGATTTAACGAAGTGAGCTTTAATGCTCAGCCGAATATTTCAATCGATTATGCGGTGATGGAAAAAGCCGAAAGGATAGTGATGGTGCCTGTCAGCTTTGTTTGGTCTGATGTTGGTAGTTGGGATGCGGTTGCAAGCGCTCATGAAGCAGACGGAAATAACAATAGTGCTGTAGGCACCCAAAAAGTTCACTTTGTTGAAACACGGAACACGCATATAGAAAGTATTAGCCATACCGAAAAAGTCATTGCTGCCATTGGCGTTAATAACTTGGTCATTATCGACACAGCTGATGCAGTTTTAGTATCAAGTCGTGATAAAGCACAGGAGGTTAAGCTGGTTGTCAATGCCTTGAAGGCAGGTGCTGATTTTGAATTGACGGAACTGCCTGCTACAGTCCACAGGCCATGGGGAACTTATACAAAACTTCGTCAAGAAGACGGCTATCAAGTTAAACGAATCACTGTTGCGCCCGGTCAGAAATTGAGCCTGCAATACCATAAGATGCGCGCTGAGCACTGGGTCGTGACAAAGGGAAGGGCTATTGTACAGGTTGACGAAGAGGAATTTGAAACCGGTCCTGGCGAGTATCGCTTTATTCCATTGGGAGCAACGCACCGGCTAACTAATATTGGAGACACTGAGCTTGTGCTGATTGAGGTGCAGGTTGGCTCATATCTTGGAGAAGACGATATTGTAAGGTTGGAAGATCAGTACGGTCGAGTAAAAGCCCAATAAAAACAACCAATAAATTGGGCATAAAGCATGAAGTAAATATCAGGTATATTTTAATGAACAACAAACAAGTAAAAGGACGTTGTCATTTCGACTATTAATTCGAAAAAGGTATTGGTGACCGGCGGTGCCGGTTTCTTAGGTTCCCACTTGGTAGATAGGTTGCTGGAACGTGGCGATAGTGTTATTTGCGTAGATAATTTTTATACGGGATCTGAGCATAATATAAGGCATCATCTTACTAATAAGAAATTCGAGCTTTTGCATCATGACATTACCGAGCCTTTGGATGTTGTTGTTGACCAGATTTACAATTTAGCGTGCCCTGCTAGCCCTATTCACTATCAGTCCGATCCTATTCAGACTTTAAAGACTTGCGTTCTGGGTTCTATTAACATGTTAGAGCTGGCGAGAACGCTTAAAGCACCTATCCTCCAAGCTAGTACCAGCGAGGTATATGGTGATCCGTTGGTTCACCCACAATTGGAAACTTATTGGGGCAACGTTAACCCTATTGGAATACGCAGTTGTTATGACGAGGGTAAGCGCTGTTCTGAAACCTTATTCTTCGATTATCAGCGCCAGCACAATGTGGATATTCGAGTTGCTCGCATTTTTAACACTTATGGGCCACGAATGGACCCAAATGATGGTCGTGTAGTCAGCAACTTTATAGTCCAGGCGCTAAAAGGTGAAGAGATCACCATTTATGGTGATGGCCTTCAAACCCGTAGTTTCTGTTACGTTGATGATTTAATTGAAGGTTTTATGCGGCTTATGAGTTTGGAAACAGGCGGATCTCATAAGTTAACAGCTTTTGGACCAATTAATCTGGGCAATCCAAATGAGTTTACAGTAAAAGATTTGGCGCTCCGTGTGCTTTCCTTAACGGCATCTAAATCTCAAATAGAATATTTTCCGCTTCCCTCGGACGACCCAGTGTCGCGCAAGCCAGACATCACTTTAGCAAGAGAGAAATTAAAAGGATGGGAACCGCAAATTCAATTAGATTCAGGCTTGCGCAAAACAATAAAATATTTCGAGTCGTTGAATAGTTTATCATCGAATTCCACTCGATAAGGTTTTATTGATTTACTCAAATTAATTAGAATTTAAGACTTTTAGTGCTATTTTAAAGCTATGATTATAATGATTCCGGCACGAATTGGTTCAAAGGGAATTCCTAAGAAAGTATTAAGGCCATTTCGAGGAAGACCTCTTATCAATTGGAGTATTGAGGCTGCACTCGCCGTGCCTGACGCAAAAGTGTACGTGAACACTGATGGCGAAGAAATAGCGAAATATGTCACTTCACATTATCCAGATGTCGATGTTTTTTTTAGAGATCAAACGCTATCTGGAGATCTTGTGACACTTGATGAGTTGTGTCTTGATTTCATTCAAAAAATCCCTTCGGACCCAGACGAAATATTGGTTACCGTCCAACCAACTTCTCCATTTATAACCGAAGACATTATCATCGGTGTCCAGACAAAATTAGAAGAATCGAGAGCTGGGAGTGTTTTAACAGTATCCGAAAAACGGAAACTTACATGGGAGCAAACTAGCTCTGGATTCCAGCCATTGTATAAAAGCCGGGTCAATCGTCAGTCGCTGCGCCCCTTTTATGAAGAAAACGGTGCAGCTTTAGCGTGTTACATCCGTGATTTAAATTCAACGAAGTCAAGGGTTAATGCGCCGGTTAACTGTTTCGTTGTCGATGGTGGTCTTGAGTTTGATTTAGACAGTACGATGGATTGGAGGATGGCAACCGAATTCGGCCTTAAAAAGAATCTAGTGGCGGTTTTTATAGCTAATAAGGAGTTTGGATCGGGTCACTTTCACAGGGCGATGAATATATTGCATTACCTGCCAGAATATGAAATTTCTGTTATTGGATTGAGGTTAAGTGATACATATCAAGACCAGTGTGTGCAATCTAATTACAATTATCACTTTGTTGATAGTGAACATGATTTGATTAATATTTGTGCCTCTATTAATCCTGAGATTATTATGCTGGATATTCTTGATACGACACAGAAGTTTATTGCTGATTTAAAAGAGCGTTCTGGGTCAAAGGTAATATCATTTGAAGATAATGGATCAGGATCAATTCTGACTGATTTAACTATTAATGAACTTTATCCTTCGATCACGGGCAGTGACAAAATACTTTGCGGTCCCGATTATAGTTTTTTGAGGAATGAATTCGAAGAGCCGAACCTAGATTTAGTAAGAGATATTGATATATTAATATCATTTGGGGGAACAGATCCCAACGACTTGACAGTAAAAGTGCTTAATTGGTTAGTTGAGGCGGGGATGACTGAGCTTTCAGTTGTAATTGTTTTAGGCTTGGGCGCCTCTCGGCAAAAAGAAGAAGTTGAGCATATTCTGACGATTGAAAATGTTACCTCCTTCTCGGTCGTTAGTGATGTATCCGAAATGGCTGATTTAATGTGCAGGTCTAAAGCAGCGATCACAGCTTCGGGGAGAACAGTTTATGAGTTGGCGGCATGCAAAGTTGAAACCATTTGCATATGTCAAAACCCAAGACAACTAACACACTTGTTTGTGTCGGAAATTAATGGAATTACAAACTTAGGCTATTTTAAAGATGTCAAAAGAGAGGATTTAATCCTGGCGGTAGAGGAAAAACTGTCGCATGGCATGATTGGCAGTAGACTCGATATAGATTTTTCAAAAAGTAAAAAAAATGTTCTTACGGCTATAAGAAATTTGGTAGGGAGCGAATCATAACCATGTCTTTTGAATTAGAGAGCCCATATTTTATAGCAGAAATCGGAGTGAATCATGAAGGCTCTCTAGAAAAAGCAATTGAAATGATAAAATCTGCGAGCGATGGGGGTGCTCATGCAGTTAAATTTCAAACTTATAAGGCGGGCACTCTAGCTTCGAAAAACAGTCCTGCATATTGGGATCAAACGAAAGAGCCTACCTCATCACAATACAAGCTATTCAAAAAATACGATGGGTTTGGCAAGAAAGAATATGAAACCTTAAAAATTGTTTGCGATGAATGTGGAATTGCCTTTATGTCCACTCCTTTCGATATTCAGTGTTTAGGTTGGCTTATGCCACTTATGAGTATTGTAAAAATAGCTTCAGCTGATCTTACTAACGACTTACTTTTAGAAGCAGTTGCTGGTTATGGTAAGCCGGTGATTTTATCTGTTGGGGCCTCAACCAATGAAGAAATCTGGGATGCTGTTGAAGTTTTGAAGCAATCGGGATGCTGTGATATTTCACTTTTGCATTGCATGCTTTTATACCCAACAAACGTTAAAGACGCTCATCTGTCTAGAATATTAGAACTTCAAAAAGAATTTTCCTCTGAAGGCATTAAAATTGGTTACTCCGATCACGTGCCCCCGGATGCAGCGAATAATGATCAATTGATAATGGCTTGCGCAATGGGCGCTTCCATTATCGAAAAACATTATACTTTCGATAAAAATTTACCCGGTAATGATCACTATCATGCCCTTGATTTCGATGATCTTAAGCTCATCATCGACAGAATTCAAAAATTCCGGTTAATGGCTGAGACGATAGACCAGAGTGATCTTATAGAAAAACAGAGTTCGGCTATAAAACATGCGAGGCGGAGCCTGGTGTATGTCAAGGATCTAAAGGTTGGTCAAATCTTAAAAAAAACAGATTTGATACCCAAACGTCCTGGAACAGGTATACCTGTTAAACAATATAAAAGTTTAGTTGGGCGTGAGTTGCGTGTTACAGTGAAAGCTGATGACTTAGTTTCTTACGATGACTTTAAATAATGAGAGTAAGCAGTTTGAGAAGGCATTTGGAGAAAGTATGATCTTACAGAGCGATTCTTATAACTTGCAATTATTGGAGAATGGATAGTGCCTGTAAAAGTAAAATATTCAAAGCCAACTAACTTTTACTTAGGAACGAAAAAAGAATTTTTCTCGAACAATGATGCCCTGTTAGCAGAGGCACATAAAATAAATAAACTCTATAGCCAACAAGATGTGAGGTTCGAATGTAAAATATGTTTATCTATACTACCAACTAAAGTAGATTTTAAATCTCACGGTATTGGATATAAGTTTTGTGAAGCTTGTGGCCACTTGAATGGGGTACACGACGACACGAAAGCTTTTGTAGATCAGGTTTACATTTCAGATGACGGCGACGATTACTCTACATTATATATAGATGACAGCTTTGCCAAAAGGACTAAGGATATATACATTCCAAAGCTCGACTTTCTTAGTGAGAGCATTGATATTGAAAATTATTCAATTTTGGATGTGGGTTGCGGCAGCGGTTATTTTGTTTGTGCAGCTTTGCGCAGGGATATCCAAGCTAGGGGTGTAGACGTTAATGCCTCAATGGTGAATTTTGGAAATCGTCAAATATCTCATCAGCTCAATCAAACCCCACTAAGTTTCATCAACGAAGATTGTTTTTTTGAAGAGATTGTGAATAGTAACGACGATGTTATTTCTGCTATCGGTGTGATCGAGCATCTTAGAGAGCCACATAAGTTTTTTAAGGCATTTCAAGAAAGCTCTGCCCAGTATATTTTTTACTCGGTCCCTATGTTTTCCAATTCAGTTTTTTTTGAAGTACTTCAACAGGAGGTATTTCCAAGGCAGTTATCCGGCGGGCACACGCATCTATTTGTTGAAGAGTCTATAAAAAAAATGAACTCAATAATTGGTATTTCATCAATTGCTGAATGGCGTTTTGGTACAGATATAATGGATTTATACCGAATGATGAGAACTAGAATAAACCAGATTGATGTGTCTGAGAAGTTTGTGCAATTGTTTGATGAAAAGTTCAGTAAGAATATTGACAGTTTACAGAGTGTTTTTGATGAAAGTCACTTTTGTTCCGAAATTCATTTAGTCGGCAGGAAGCTGAACAAGTAGTGCTGATATAATTTTAAACAGATTGACTGTCGATATACTCTAGGTAACCGTTTTGAATAAAATGAAGCTTGGATTTGTTAATATATATCCATGGCGGCCCCACGCTTTTCATGGGGCCTTTCTCGCCCGGTTGTGTGCTATGGCGGGACACTCGGTCTTTGTCCTTGAATGCCCCGGGAGTTTGGACAGTTGTTACAGCAAATTAATTCAAGGTGGTAATTTTTCCCGATGTGTAAAATGCAAATTGGGATCCTTGTCTAGTTATGGAGTAGGTGAGACTACCAAAATGCGCTCTGGATATAGTGCCAATGTATTATCAGATGATGAAGTGGTCGACGGATTAATGAGTAGCTCTGTGACTTTATACCGGGAGGAATTGGAGTCTGTTTATTTGACATCAGATCGGTTGATCGAAGCTCGACAGAGGCTTAAAAAGAAATATATAGATGCTTATAATTCTACACTGGAATTCATTAGAAAAAATAGTCTAGACAGCCTTATAGTTTTTAATGGGCGGATCGATATGACCCGTGCGGCTATAGAGGCTGCAAAGATCGCAGGAATAAACTTTGTTACCCATGAAAGACCTTATATGGGGCACGGGATTCAACTCAATGTAAATGAGAACTGCCTTGGACTTCGGTCGCGGATAATGCTTAATCAAAAGTTTGATCTACTTCCGTTAAACAAGAAACAAGCTAGATTAGCTGGAGCGGAGATAGCCAAGCGGTTTTTGGGAACTAACCATTTAGAGTGGCGGATTTATAATAAAGGCAGTAAAAGCCTTAGGGACTGGCCCACTTTAACCCAGAAAGAAAAAATCCTAATTATTCCTAGCAGTCGCTCAGAGGTTGGCGGACACGAGGATTGGTTAAACCCTTGGGGGTCAAATATAAATGCTCTTAGTTTTTTTCTGGATAGAATTGGGGCGGAAAGCAATCAGGTCGTAGTAAGGTTTCATCCTAATTGGGGACAAAATGTTGGAAAATCAGATGGGGAAAGCTCTAGGCGTGTATATAAGGAATGGTGTGAGAAAAATAATTATTATTTTATAGATTCGGATGAAGCTGTGAGTACGATCGGGCTGATATCTAATTGCGATATAGCTATCCTGAATGGGGGCAGTGCAGCGGTGGAGGCGGCGGCGCTCGGTAAAAAAGTCGTAAATCTGGGTGCGGCGCCTTATAAAGGCTCTTCATTTTGTATAAACATATCTGCCCCGGATGACATAGATAAATTTTTTAATTCTGATAACCAAGTTTCTAGTGTTAGAAATTATCAAAGTATGATGCGTTATGTGTATACCGCTCTCGCAAGGTTTCCACAATTCTGCCAGTTCGTTCGGGCCTCAGAAACAACGACTTATGAGGCCTATGATGGGGCCGATATAAAGCGTTTAGAGAATATTATATTGAGTGGTGAAATTGAGGCCGACGATGAAGATTTTGCGGATACTGATGCTGACGAACTAGAGGTTGCCGAACTTCTAGAGTGCCGCGATTGGTCAGCATTGTCGGCCCTGGCTGAAGAATTTTCTTCTAGTGAGAAAAATTTGTTATCAGTTAAGCAGAAACTCCCTTACCATTATATCAATAAAATGCGCCCCATGCTCAAACGTGGGGATATTTGATTCGTTAATCTGAAGCTCTTTTCGCCATGCTATTTTTTAAATTTGAAAACCTATTTCTTAGAGTTTATTTCAAAACCTACTATTTAAACTTGGACTATATTTTTCGAATTATCATAAAACTGAAATTTGAAAAGGTAATTTTATGAAGGCGCTTATACTTGCGGGTGGTCTGGGAACCCGAATTAGTGAAGAATCTGTAAACAAGCCCAAACCCATGATTGAAATTGGAGGGAGACCAATTTTATGGCATATCATGAAAATTTATTCGTCTTACGGCATAAATGATTTCTTAATTTTATGCGGTTACAAGGGTTATTTAATAAAAGAGTATTTTTCTAATTATTTTCTTCACATGTCTGATATTACATTTGACATGAAAAGTAATAATATGATCGTTCACCGAAAAAAAGCTGAACCTTGGAAAGTTACTTTAGTTGATACAGGGGAAACTACGAATACAGGGGGAAGATTGTTAGCTGCTAAAAAATACGTGGAGACTGATGATTGCTTTTGTTTTACCTATGGAGATGGGCTCTCTGACATAGATGTCGCTAAGAGTATTGAGTTTCATAAAAGCCATGGCAGGAAAGCTACTATCACAGGGGTTGTTCCTCCTGGTAGGTATGGGGCACTTGTAACCTCAGGAGATCAAGTTACAAGTTTTACTGAGAAACCGCCTGGTGATTTAGGCAGCCTGATAAACGGCGGGTTTTTTATCCTAAATCCAAGCTGTATTGATCTGATTGATAATTTTGACATTTCTTGGGAGGAGTACCCTCTCATTTCCCTAGCTGAGCAAGGGGAGCTAAAAGTGTTCCGACACAACGGATTCTGGCATGCTATGGACACCTTGCGAGACAAAACATATTTAGAACAATTATGGGCAAGCGAGGAGGCTCCGTGGAAAACTTGGGTTTAAGTGCCGATTTCTGGGCCGGCAAGCGCGTCCTTGTTACTGGTCACTCGGGATTTAAAGGCGGTTGGACGTGTTTAATGTTGTCGATGCTTGGAGCTGAGGTTCATGGATTGTCCTTACCCCCGACCGAAGACTCAAGATTTTTTATGTCCGTTGATCTGGAAAATAGAATTTCTGGAAGCACATATGCGGATATTACGGATTATGAGTCATGTTTGGGCGTAATCGAAAAATTTAATCCTGATGTAATTTTTCATATGGCCGCACAGGCGTTGGTTAGAGCTTCGTATTCTAGTCCAGTAGAAACGTATATGACGAACGTTCTTGGGCCTGTAAATATTTTCGAAGCTGCCCGTCATGTTCAGTCGGTAAAGGTTATAGTGAATGTGACGACTGACAAATGTTATAAGAATAATGAGTGGTTATGGCCTTATCGTGAGGATGAAGCTCTTGGTGGTCATGATCCGTATTCAAGCAGTAAGGCTTGCTCTGAGATAGTCTCCGCCGCTTATAGAGAGTCATTTTTTAAAGCAAGTAGTGTTCAACTAGCGACCGCGCGCGCTGGGAATGTAATTGGGGGGGGAGATTGGTCAAAAGATAGATTAATTCCTGATATTTTGCGCTCACTTGATGCAAATGAAGTTATAACCGTGAGATCACCGCTAGCAATTCGACCCTAGCAGCACGTTCTCGAGCCAGTCAGTGGCTATATTTTACTTGCTCAGAAATTGGGAGAGAATAAAGATCTCTATGACGAAGCTTGGAACTTTGGTCCAGAAGACAATGACTGCTGGAGCGTTGAAAAAATAGTTACACACGTTTGTAGGATCTTGAAGCGTGGTAGTTGGAATTCTCTCGATACCGATCAGCCTCATGAGGCAGGGTTGCTCAAGCTTGATAGCTCAAAAGCAAAAGCGAAACTTGGTTGGTTGCCTAGATGGAAAATTAGTCAAGCTCTCAGAAAAACCTTGGATTGGCACCAGGAATTTTTGTCCGGAGCTGATATGTATGATTACTCGCTGGAGCAGATATTGGAATTCCAAACGGATAAAAAGCGCTATGAAAGCGAATAAAACGACTATTCAAGGCGTAATTGAGCTCGCTAGGGCTCCAAAATTAGATAGCAGAGGCGCGTTCCAGCGTTTGTATTGCGACGACACTCTGACTACCCATTTAAGCTTTAACGGCATCAAGCAAATAAATCATAGCGTCACATCTGCAGTGGGCGCAATACGGGGAATGCATATGCAACTGGGCGCATCTGCAGAGTATAAAATAATCTCATGTGTATCTGGTGAAGTTTTTGATGTAGCTTTAGATTTAAGGCGGAACTCCCAGACTTTTCTTCATTGGCACAGCGTGTTACTAGCGCCGGAAAATCATAATTCCATACTTATTCCCCCTGGTGTCGCTCACGGATTCCAAACATTGAAAGAAAACAGTGAGCTACTTTATTTGCACTCAGAAAACTACTCTCCAAGACACGAATTTGGGGTTAGCTTTTTAGAACCACGCGCTAACATAAAATGGCCTAAGCCCGTGACCGAGGTCTCGAAAAGAGACCTATCATTTAAAAACCTCAGCGATGACTTTTTGGGATATGACCTATGAAATGCAGGCATTGTGGTAGTCAAAAATTAAGTCCAGTTATAGACTTGGGTTCCTCTCCTCCTTCTAATGCGTATCTCTCTAAAAGCGATTTAAATAAGTTAGAAAAATGGTTTCCTTTAAAAGTAAACGTTTGCAACGAATGTTTTCTCGTTCAAACGGAGGACTATTCAAATGCGGACGAATTATTTGACGGCAATTATGCTTATTTCAGCAGTTTTTCTCAAACAATGCTCGACCATAGTAAGAATTATGTAGATGACATGGTTAAGCGTTTTGGCTTGAATGTAGATACCATGGTTATCGAAATAGCTGCAAATGACGGCTATCTTCTTCAGTTTTTTAAGAGAAAGGGAGTCCCCTGTCTCGGTATAGAACCAACCAAAAGCACGGCTGACGCAGCGCGATCCAAAGGAATTGAAATCGTGGAAGAATTCTTTGGAGTGGAATCAGCCGAGAAACTTGCAAGGAAAGGTTTCTCTGCCGACCTAATGGTTTCAAACAATGTGTTGGCGCATGTCCCTAATATAAATGATTTTGTAAAAGCTTATTGTATATTACTTAAACCTGACGGTGTTGCGACATTCGAGTTTCCTTACCTAATCAGTTTGTTTGAACACCATCAATTCGATACGATTTACCATGAGCACTTTTCATATTTATCACTTACGGCGGTAGAAAAAATTTTCAAATCTAATGGTTTACGCATTTTCGATGTTGAAAAAATAAATACTCATGGCGGAAGTTTGCGTGTTTTTGCAGAGCGGCAAGACTCATCGCATAAAAAATGCCAGTCTAAAATGGTTAGTGAACTGATAAATAGAGAAAAATCTGATGGGTATTTGTCTGAAAGAACTTATACTAAACTTCAGGGGGCTGCCGAAAAAGCCAAGGATGACTTATTAAAATTTCTCATTAATGCCAAAGAGAAAGATAAGTCAGTATACGCTTATGGAGCAGCTGCTAAAGGAAATACTTTTATTAACTTTTCTGGGATAAGGTCGGATCTGATTTCGGCTGTTGCTGATAATAACCCAAATAAGCAAGGGAAATTTATGCCAGGTAGCCGTATCCCAATTGTTTCGAAAGAAGTTTTGGCAAGCAATAAACCAGATTATGTGGTCATCCTTCCATGGAACCTCAAAGAGGAAATAATATCAGATTTAAATTATATGCGTGAGTGGGGTTGTCGGTTTGTAGTTGGAATTCCGAAACTGGAAGTCTTATGAATAAGAGAATTGACTATACAAAACCTTCTATAACAGAACTTGAAATAGAATACGTTAATGATGCTATCAGAAATGGCTGGGGCCCTCGCTGCTATGAGTATATTGAAAAATTTGAAACATCATTCAAACATCATTTGGGTGTAAAATATGCAGTCGCCACATCCAGTGCCACAGGAGCCCTCCATATGGGAATGGCAGCATTGGGTATAGGAAAAGGGGACGAAGTTATAATTGCAAACTCTAATTGGGTCGCGAGTTTGGCTCCAATACTCTATCTTGGGGCAACCCCAGTTTTTGCTGATATTAACAAAGATGACTGGTGTTTGGACGCGAATGAAGTGTCTAAACTAATTACCAATAAAACCAAGGCAATCTTAGCTGTTCATTTATATGGTAATTTATGTGATATGGAGGAGCTTTCCAGGACAGCCCAAAGAAATAATTTGTTTTTAATAGAGGACGCGGCTGAAGCTATAGGTTCCGTCTACAAAGGCCAACGCGCTGGCTCCATTGGAGATTTTGGAGTTTTCTCTTTTCACGGTACTAAAACAATGACGACTGGAGAGGGTGGAATTTTTGTAACAAATGATGGGAGCCTATACGATACCGTATTGTCACTAAGTAATCATGGTCGAGATCGCAATCAGACTAAACAATTTTGGGCTGATCAGCTTGGTTTCAAGTATAAAATGTCTAATGTCCAGGCAGCTATAGGCTTAGGCCAGATAGAGAGGATCGATGAATTAATACGCAGAAAAAAGGAAATTTTTGAGTATTATAGAAAAAATTTAGAACCAGTAGATCATGTAAAAATGAGTCCGCTTTTTCATGATAGAGAGAGTGGTTACTGGATAAACAATATTGTATTCGATCGAGCATCGGGTATAAAGCGAGAAGAGATAGTCAGTGCTTTCTATCAGGCTAACATTGACGCCCGTGTTTTCTTTTGGCCTTTGTCAACTCTGCCGTTTGTCGGCATTGAAGTGCAGACGCCAAATTCTTTTGATATTCCTAATAGGGCAATTAATTTACCTTCCTTTCACGATATTACTGCAGATGAACAAGATCGAGTTATCAGTGTTATCAAGGAGCTAATTTCTTGTCACTAATTAGCCGATCAAACCTTATTGCACTTCTTTTGATCGGATTCGCCACTGCTTCGCAGTTTATTAAACAGGCTTGGCTTGCCAGCATTTTTGACCCGGCCATATATGCTGGATGGGCAACAGCTGTCTTGGCTAGTCAAATGTTGTTTAATTTTGGTGGGCTAGGCTTCCACAATTTTTCAGCTAGGCAAGCTGCAATTTATGAAAATCGGGGAAAGAAATTTCTTACCAATAGTTTAGTAAGCAAGCAAATTTTGCTTTATACATATCTTCTTCCACTTTCAATTCCAATTATTTATTTTTTGTTAGCAGAACCGGAGAAAACATTTTTTGCCGCGGTGGTACTTTATTCTCTAGCACATGTGTTTTTAAATGCGGTAACTTGTCCGGCTTACGTTAGGAGCTCACTAACATTCTCTAATATTCAAGCGAAAAGGGGTGTGGGGTCCACTATTGTTGCTGTAGCAATTTGTCTCTATACAGGTTCCCTAATTTTGACCCTAATAACTGAAGCTTTTTTTGTTTTTGTCCTAGGGCTTTTGACATTAAAAAGTCAGAGAATTAAGTGGGTCAGAAGTCACACAATGTTCGGCGCCGGTTGCAAAGCTCTAGCTCCATTCTTTTTTCCAGTATTACTTGCCACGTTTTCCGTGTCTCTCTCTAGGTTAATTGCGATTGAGGTGCTTGGAGATGAGTCGCTGGGGATTTACTATTTCATATTTTTAGTAGTGTCTTGTGGAGTGATTTTTCAATATGGGGTCTCTGTAATTTTTGGCCCCATCATTACCTCGAAGCTTGATCAGAATCTAAGTCACAATCTTATTAGATTTATCTTTAAAACCTGGGCCAGTCTTGTAGTGGTTGCCTTGCTCCTAGGGATTCTTGGATATTTTTTATTTCCTGTTTTGATAAAATACTTTTTCGCAGAGTATGCAACCGGCGTAATTTTAATATTTCCGATGCTTTGTTTAGCTATGGCAAAAATTTGCGATATTTGGTCTGTTTATTTCCTTTTGGGTGGCCTGGAGAAATACCTTTATTTACCTCATTTGATTTCTATCCTCACAATTACAGTGATATTTTTTGCTGTTCAGAAAAATAATAATATCAGTTTGGTTGATATGAGTTATTTCGTGTTTGGAGAGGCGATAGCAATATTCGTCACTCCATTACTGACATTTGTTTGGATTAATCGGAAATTGCGGGCGACAGAAATTACATGAAAATGGGTCAACTTGACTCAGTTCTCCCTGAATTTGAAGGAGGGGTCTTTTGAAAAAGCCAATAGTGTTTTGGGGCGGGACAGGACAAAGCAAGGTGCTGAAGGAGATTGTATCTGACGAGTATGATCTAGTTGCAATTGTTGACAACCAGGAAATAAAAAATGTTCACGGGGATGTTGACATACTAAAGGGCAAGCAAGGCCTCCTCGACTGGTTAGACATCCAGCCTGATAGTCCCAAAATTAGTTTCGCTGTTGCAATTGGTGGTCATCGAGGTAGAGAAAGGGTGGCTTTGTTAGGAGCGATGCAATCACTTGGGTTGTCAGCCATCACTATCATTCATACCTCAGCTTTTGTTTCAAAAAGCGCAACTATCGGCGATGGAAGTCAGATATTAGCAAACAGCTCGGTGTGTGTAGATGTTAGCGTCGGAGCCGGCTGTATTATTAATACATCTGCATCAGTTGATCATGATTGCATATTAGGCGCAGGAGTTCACATAGGTCCAGGAGCTAAATTGGCTGGGGAGATTTCGGTAGGTGAAGGAACGTTTATAGGGACGGGAGCTACAATTTTGCCTGGATTAACTTTGGGGTCTGACGTAATTATTGGTGCGGGTGCCGTAGTAACCAAAAATGTGGACAACGGCGTTAAGATGATCGGTAACCCGGCAAGGGAAATTTCAAAGGTTTAAATAAGGATAGTGAATATGGAAGCTTCTCACATCAACCATGCCAGTTTACTAATCGAAAATAGCGGTTTCTGTATTTTAACGGATCCATGGGTGAATTCACTTGCCTTCGGTGGCTGGACTCAGCTCCCGAAAGCAGATATTGGCCTAGTAAACAGGGCCGCTTCATACCCAAGTGAAAAACGTTTAATATTAATATCTCATGGTCACGATGATCATTTTGACGACGAGTATATTAAACAACATTTCAAGGGTTCTGATATTGTAATAGCAAAATTTAAAGCACCAGGTGTTTTATTCAGGGCTAAGGCGGTCACTGATTCTAATGTTATCGAGGTGGATGAAACAGGAATTAACTGGAATGGCTTCGAAATCAAAGCATATATTAACTCTCAATATACGGGTGATGATGCAATCTTCACTGTAGCAGATGGACAACATTTTTTAGTTCACGCAAACGACAATTGGCATAATCAGCCAAAGGAGATAATCAGCAAAATTGCAAGAGATTCAAAAAAATATAAAAGTTCCCAGATTGCCTGGTGCTCACAGGTCGGAATTGCCGGGTCCTGGCCAATCTTTTATGATCAGGTCCCGTTTCATAAAAAAACTGAAATAATTAAAGTCTCTCTAGAAAAAATGCTTAAGGGTGGCCTAGAAAATGCAAGGAAAATTGGCGCTGGCTACCATTACCTTTACGCAAATCAAAGTAGTTTTATCAATAAAGTTGATTATTTAGATTATTACCATCGTGACCTTTGGATTCATGAAGCGGTTTCAGCAATTAAAAACGACCACGATTTACACATCGAGCAGTTGTTCCCAGGCTCACAGCTTTATTCCATGAATTGTGATGCAAATAGTAATCCGTCCTTTAACCTGCCGCAGGAGTTTTTGCAAAAATCGGGGAAAGAGACCATAGATGGCACAGACAGCAAATTTTTGGAGTCAAAACTAAAAGACTTTGAAAACGACTGTAATGAATATCTGTCATCGAAGCTCGGTGGTGAAAAGTTGTACGTCGCATTTTATGATTTTGAGTCAAATGAATTTTTATTAGCAAAAAAAGATGGGTCTTGGCGTGGGCTTCTTAATTTTGTATCTAATTCCGAAAAGTGGAAGATGGTTATGTCTGGAAGTTTGAATGTAGAGTGCATGACTATAGGTGGTGTATGTGGGATATATAAAAAGAATTATGATGATAATTTAAGAGAGATACATATAGCCATGTCTAATTTCGGGTATAAGTATCAAGCGCTTCAGAAAGTAAATAATTCAAATTAGCCGAAAAATATTTATAATTTTGATCAACTGGCGGATGACTTATAGTCATCTCAACCCCCGCCCCCCCCATATCAAGATTAGTAAAAGCGTATTAAGGAGGAAACAAAAATGGTAAACGCTGATTTTAGAGAGGAAGTAAGAAATAATATAATTGGTCTATCAAAAAATAAACTATTAGCTAAAAGCACCAAAGTTTGGTTTGAACAAAGCCTTACTAATAAATACTCCTACAATTTCACTAGTTTTTCGGTTCCCATTATCCAATATCCTCAAGATATGGTTGCGTTACAAGAAGTGATTTGGAGGGTAAAACCAGATTTAATAATCGAAACCGGAATTGCTCACGGCGGTTCTCTTGTTCAAAGCGCGTCAGTTTTGGCAATGATTGAATATTCAGAAGCTGTTGACGCAAATTTAACTATGGATCCTACTAGGCCTAACCGAAAAGTGTTGGGGCTGGATATTGATATTCGTCCACACAATAAAAAGGTAATCGAAGGTCATTTCTTATCATCAAGAATTGATATGATTGAGGGTTCTTCAATTTCAGAAGAGGTGATCGGACGCGTCCATGAGTATGCTAGGGATTTTTCAAATATTTTGATTATTTTGGACTCCAACCATACTCACGATCACGTTCTTTCAGAACTAAAGGCCTACGCGCCGCTGGTTTCACTCGGAAGCTACTGTGTGGTATATGATACAATTATCGAGGAATTGGCAGAGGATCAATTTCCAGACCGGCCCTGGGGACCCGGAAATAATCCCAAAACAGCTGTTCATGAATACCTCAAACTATTGGCAAAAGAAAAAATTACAGCTGCCGATGGGGACAAATTAAATTTTTCGATTGATAGGGATATTGAATCAAAGATTCAAATCACCGTTGGCCCTGATGGGTATTTAAGGCGCGTCTAAATAATAAGGTACTTATAATGGAATCGTTCTCACCAACAAATGAAGTTCAATTTTGCAGCCGCTGTGTCATTTCGTCATTGCGCCCAACTAGCACTATTGAAGCTAAGCACATTCGAAATGAGATAAAACCAACAACTCAATTCAAAGACGGTGTTTGTGACGCTTGTCGTTGGGCTGAACTAAAAGAAACTTCCATTGACTGGGAGCAAAGAGAGGATGAGTTAGTCGAATTGTGCGACAGAAATAGGAGCGTAAATGGAGAGTATGATGTTGTCGTTCCTGCAAGCGGCGGCAAAGACTCTATGTATGTTGCTCATATCCTAAAGCATAAATACAAAATGAATCCCCTGACAGTTACTTGGGCTCCAAACATTTGGACTGAAATTGGACAAAAAAATCATTTAAATTTGGTTAAGTCCGGATTCAATAATTTATTAATTAGTCCAAATGGTGAAGTGCATAGGAAATTAACACGTTTTGCATTTGAAAATATTGGTCACCCTTTTCAGCCGTTTATTTTTGGGCAACGATCCGTTGGTCCGAAGGTTGCACTTCAGAATAATATTAGTTTAATTTTTTATGGCGAGAATGTTGCTGAGTATGGCAACAATATAATGGACAATTACAATCCAATTATGGATCCACGCCTTTATACTTGTTATGATATAGATGATTACGACACTTATCTCGGTGGTATGTCGATTGGCGACCTATATGACATTCATGGATTTGATCGGAGTGACTTGATTCCCTATAGGTCACCGTCAATTAAACAGGTAACGGAGAGTGGTATTGAGGTCCACTACATGAGCTACTACCGGAAATGGGTCCCTCAAGAAAATTTCTATTATGCAGTCAGAAACACCTTGTTTGAGCCTGCAGAAACCCGAACTACCGGATCTTATTCCAAATACTCCGGATTAGATGACAAGTTGGAGTGGCTTCATTACTACATGATGTTTATAAAATATGGCATGGGTAGAGCGACAGCGGATGCTGCTCAAGAAATAAGAAGTGGAAAAATAACTAGAGAAGAGGGTTTGAAACTTGTTGAGCTGTATGACGCAGAGTTTCCAGAGCAGCATGTCGACTCCCTATGTGAATATATGAACCTTACTAGAAATGAATTACATTCGATTATTGACAGTTTCAGACCTCCGCATCTTTGGGAAAGGGTAAATAATGAGTGGCGTCTTAAGTTTCACTCATATTGATTTTAATTATACCTTCTTGCCAATTCATTAGTCTTTTATGATCTCGCAGATACCCCCCCGTTTAATAGCCAAGTTAGAAATAAAAAATGGATATGTCGTTAAGGGCCTAATGATGGAAGGCGTGCAAAGGGTTGGGGATCCAGTAACCTATGCCAGGCGTTATTATAATGAGGGAGCGGATGAGCTTATTCTTCTCGATCTGGTAGCCTCACTTTACCAAAGGGTCGAGCTGCCTGACATCATTTCTAGTATTCTGAAAGATACTTTTCTGCCAATATGTGCTGGGGGTGGGATAAGTTCGATTTATGATGCAGAGCTCTTGTTTCGCGCAGGTGCAGATAAAGTATGTATTAATACTAGTGCAGTTGAGCATCCAAGCATGCTTGGAGAATTAGTAAATAGATTTGGCAGCCAGTCGATCGTGTCGCAAATCGACGTTAAATCTTATCACGGTGAGTACAGGGTATTTACGAACAGCGGAAGAGACCTCTCGAGATACACTCTTTTGGAATGGCTGGACATAGTTCAATCGCAGGGAGTTGGTGAAATTTTGCTGACCTCAATTGACAGAGATGGGATTGGCAAAGGCCTGGACCTGCCCTTAGTAAGATTAGCTAGACCCCATTGCAGGGTTCCTTTGGTCTTCGGTGGCGGAGCAAGTTCACTGTCCGATATTGCGGCAGCCTATAATGAAGAGTGCGAAGGTTGTGCTGTTGCGTCGGCATTTCATTTTGAAGATCTAAAAATAATGGATCTCAAAAATGATTTAAAGTCAAAAGGAATTTTGATGAGGATCCAATGAGAAACTTGGAAAAACTAGAGGTTGGCATTATTGACTTTGGAATATCGAACATAACTAGTGTAGCTAATGCCTTCCAAAAAATTGGGTTCACGTGCCACCTTATAAACGAAGAAAATCATGACTTTGCTGCAGATATATTGGTGCTTCCAGGAGTAGGAAATTTTGGGTATTTAGCGGCGCAACTAAAAGTTTCAAAGTTAAAGGAAAGAATTTTAAGCCATTATAATAAGGGGCTTCCTATAATTGGAATTTGTTTAGGAATGCAGATTCTATTTGAAAGAAGTGACGAAAGCCCGTCATCTAAAGGGTTGGGATTAATTTCTGGTGAAGTTCGGAAATTAATTTCTGAAGAATCGGAAATAGTTAGGCGGAGCGTCCCCAATATTGGATATAACCTAGTGAATACTTTAGCTGAAAAGCCCATCAGTCTTACTCTGAATACAGATAGTCTCTCAGGGTATTACTACTTCCTGCATTCCTATGCTGTTTTCGACTGCCTCGAAGATACGGAGCTTCAGGGTTTCACGGAGTTTTCTGACAAACAATTTGTATCTTTTTTTCTCAGGAAAAACCTATGCGGTATACAATTTCACCCTGAGCGAAGCGGCGAGAAGGGTTTATATTTTTTAGATCAAATCATGGAACACTTCGAGCAAAGAGCTGCAGGATTTGTGTCGTCTAAGGTATTTTGAAAAATTATTTTGGGTAACTGACAAGCGCAATTTGGTGCTTATTTTGTTAATTGCTGAATAGCTACTCTGACTAGAATGCTTTAGTCCTACTTAACTAAAGGATACACAAAATGAAATTAATAATACCAACCTTCAACAGATCAGCAAAGTTGGCTAGAACTTTGGAGTGTTATTCTTTAGGAAAGTATGACACTGAAAAGATGGTGGTGATAGATGGCAGTGATACTCATCATAAGGTTCTAAATGCGGAAAATGCCAGGCGTCTTGGCTTCGATTATATGCACTTTGACTCAGAATTAAATCTGGTCGCCAGATTGCATGAATATCTGACCCACCACTGCTCACAACAATTAGTTTGTATAGGTTCAGAGGAGGATGTTTTCTGCAATTCTTACCTCCGTCAGTCCGAAAAATTTCTCCTCCAAAATAATGACTACTCCTCTTATGTGGGACGGTATGTGACCCTCGGGCGGCCATTCTTGGGAATAAATCGATTGGTTTACGGGAGAGATTTTATAACCAAGTCTGATCTTTCGAATCCAAACCCCACGCTGAGGCTTGTTGGGCTCCTTCAATCTATTTTAGTCGGCTGCAGCCCAGTCTTTTTTAGTGCGCGTCGTCGAACACAATTGCTTCGGAACCTTGAAGCGCAAATGCAAGTCAAGTATGAAAGCACCCAGGAATTAGTAGATCAGGTGTATCTTGCATTAAGCGGCAAAATAAGGTTTGCCGATGAACCCATGCTTTTAAGAGATGAGACTAATATTGGTTATAAATTCTATGAAACTCGGCATGATCCAGAGGTGTATATCACACAACCTGATATAAAGCGTCTTAGAGCTATCGTGTCGTCCGACTTTACAGTCGAAGATTTAGAGCTTGGCTTAGATATTTTAGAAGAAATGTGGTCTCCAATGGACGTAAGCGATGAAAAATCTAAGAGTATATTTTTAGCTCGCCATGATAAATATTACTCCTCCTATGAAATATTTGAAGGCCAGAGCATAACATCAGGAAAAATAATTCGTTCTATTGCCAAAATTGGAATTGTTATATCTGAATTTGTGAGCTGGCCAATTACTCGGAAAACTTTAAATTCGATTTTCGGTAAAAGAGTTATAAAAAGATTCTCTAAATTAATTCCAACTCATTCAATTTATAAATAGAAAAAATATAATGATCGTCATATTAGAAGAACTCAAAAATCCCAAAAAAAGGGCGAGCAGAAAAAAAATTGGTGACAACAATCCTGTAAATTTAGTATTTTTAACTATTTTAAATGTTTTCAGCTTATCGTCATTGAATCTTATAGCCCGTCATCTAGTGCAAAAAGGTTTCTTTCGAAGAATCACCTAATTGGCGGATATTGAAACGTAAAATGCAGGAAAATAACGCAAAGTATTCGACACATGACCCAAGACTATGGGGCTTTTCGCTTGGCCTTTTAATTATGCTGTGTGTTATGTACCAAGCTTATTTTTATGGTTTCTCTATCGAGAGGGGTATCAATGGTCCATCTTGGCAGAGATCGTTCTTAAAAATATCAGGCTTATTGTTATTTTATCTTGCCATTCTGAAAGTGTTTACGACGGAAGTTTTTTTGCGAAATTTCATTTTAAAGGTACCAATAGTAATTTTCGCAATTGTAACGGTTCTTGTAAGTCCCTTTCTAGGCCCATTTGAAATTCAGGCCGTTAACATGTGTTTTTTTATTCCACTGCTGGCAATAGATTTTGATAAATTTAGGAACGACTTCTTGTTTCATCGGTTTTTCAAGGTCTTTTCGCTGATTTTATTTATACAGATCTTGTTGGACCCCGTGCTAAAGGTTGCAACCGGAGTTCATCACGGCAATATGGCCCTAATAGGTGGCGTAGGTAATGCCAACAGTTTTGGATACCTGTTGTTGTGCGCATCGATTTACTGCAGATTGTGCATTAAAAGACCAATTATTTTTTATTTTTTTTGCATTTCCAGTGTCTTTACCGGTTCACTGGTTATCCTGCTTGCCGCAACCTTTATTGCCGTTCTTGGGGTTGCCAATGATCTTGGTGGACTAAAGATTGGTAATTTGGGGTTTTTATTGTTTGCTACAATAGGACTTTTAATTTTAGGTATTTTTCTTCCTGAGGAAATATTAGGAAAATTCTTTTCGGCATTCTACCATGCTGCAGATAAGTTTCTGTCTTTGCTTTTGTTTGTTGACGGATCCCAAGTGAATTCGGCCTCAATTTCGGTAAGGAAAGAATGGACCCTGGAAGGATTGAGGCTTATTAGTGAAAACCCTTGGAGTTTATTGATTGGTCATCCAGAAGGTACTGCCTTGTATGCTGGTGATGGTTGGTGGCTTACTCTACTTGTTTCCCATGGGCTACCGTTGTCAATTTTATTCCTATTATGCAACGGTTATGCAATGTTCAGAGGCATCAAACTGCGGTCTAGTGAGGGGAAATGCGCCTCGTTATTAATAGGTCTCACTTGTATTATTTTTTTAACGAATAGAATATTGGATTACTGGCCAGCGGCGATTGTATACCTCTTTGCTTTTGCATACGTTTGCAATACTAGAATTAAAAAAGTTGTTATGTCAGCCTAACTGGGAGCATCAAGTGGAAAGGGAGAAGCAAAAAATTAACGAAAAAGGTATTATAAAAAAAGTTGCACACCTGTCGTCTTTTCAAATCGACTACATATTAATGAAGGTATTTGCAAGAATCTACTTTCTTAAAAAAATTTTTCTCTTTTTGAGTACACTAAGACAGGGCTCAAGAACTGGTGTCACAGAGGTAAAAACCTGCTCATCTGTTGAGTTTCTATTTAGAAAAACGGTAGATGATATTGTATCGGATCTGCATGCAGACGGTTTTTCCCGAGGTTTAAAGTTGAGCGAAGAAGCTATGAAGAAAATGCAGGCCTATGCAGAAAGTGCAACCTGCTACGCTTATGGTGATGTAGGGAGCGGGTTCAAGCTACACAACAGGAAGAATTTTGAGAAGGTCTTGGGTCGGGATATCCTGCTAGCAAAGTATCTGAACTTTCAAGACGAAAGCGTTTTCAAAAAATTTAGAAAGTCGAGTTTGCTTGAGAATATTGCTAAGCGATACCTTGGGAAATCAGCTAAATGTATTGCTACTCAATTGTGGTGGACCTTCCCCGCAAACGTCGATGACGCAATCAGGTCAAAAGCCGCCCATTTTTTTCATAGGGACGTAGATGACTGGGGCTTTGTTAAGTTTTTCTTTTACCTAAGCGATGTGGATAAAGGCGGTGGCGCCCACGTCTATGTCAAGCGTTCTCATAAGCCGTCTGTGGTTAGCCAGGTTTTTCGCGAAGGGCTGAGAATAAACCGCCACCATGACAGTAAGGTTGTAGAACGGTTCGGAACAAATGCAGTGACACCAATTTATGGCCCAGCCGGGACCGGTATTGCAGCAGATACGTTTGGTTTCCACAAGGGAGAGTCTCCTGAGGTCGGCTCTAGGCTCATACTTTGCGCGGTTTACGCAATAAACGACTATGGTGTTCAGGACTTTAGGGCAGATTTGGGGGATTGATGAAAGATTGCCTATATTTAGAGCTATTAATTAGGATACCTTTGCAAGACGTCGGGTTGCTCTGATTATCCGTTTCTTATACATACATTAAGCTATTTGGCATAAAGCAAAACGATAGATGAGCAAAATATAGATGGAAAACCTTTTTATACTCGGGAGTTCATATTTGCTGCCAAATAATAAAGAATGGCATTCAAATTTAAAGTATAAAAATATAAAGTTTGGCGAGTTCGGTGATTGGGCAGGTCTTATTTCCACTAGATCTAGCGATGATGATGCTTTGTTGGTATTTTTTTTAGATGATATATTATCTGAGAGAGACTTCTCGCAGGATATAATGGAAAATAATCTTGGTCCTCTGCTGAAGGTCCTGGAAAGGACCCTTCAAGCGTCCGATAAACCAGTGATTGCAGGCGTTTCTCCCGGCGAGAATTTTGATGCAGTTAGATATTCAAAGGGTGGGTATTATTTGAAAAGAGCACAGGAATGGGTCCTTAGTCATTTTGAAGAGATTGCTGAAAAGTATGAGCATTTTTATGTTCTTGATTTGCGTGAGGTATTTGGTGAAATAAGAACATCTAGTGCATTTGATAATAGAAATTGGAGTTTTGCTCGTTGTCGATTGTCGGCATCTGGAATAGGCGCTATCGCCCAGTGTGCGGATAAAATTTTTGAGAGACATTATTCTCCTGCGTCTAAAGTGTTAGTCTTAGATTGTGATAATACCATCTGGGGAGGAGTGGTTGGTGAAGATGGCATAGATGGCATCCGACTTGGTGAGGACGGCATAGGACAAGCTTTTGTCGATTTTCAAAAGGAGGCAAAAGCTCTCTTAGCGGACGGAGTGGTTATAGTGCTTGCTAGTAAAAATAACGAAGATGACGTTTGGGAGGTTTTTGAAAAGCACGAGCAAATGGTCCTCAACAAGGCCGACCTAGTTGCATGGAGAATTAACTGGGAAGATAAAGCCAATAATTTAAATGATATAGCAAATGAACTCGATCTTGGGGTCGATAGTTTCGTTTTCTGGGATGATAACCCAGTTGAGCGAGATAAGATGAAACAGACTTCGCCTAGTGTCATCACTGTGGATGTGCCCAATGACGTCTACGAATGGCCAAACGTCTTAAGGCGCCTTTTTGCCTTTGCTAAGAGCAGGGTTTCGAAAGAGGACACAAATAAAACCGAGCAATACCATAATCGTGCAAGATTTATTGAAGCACGCGAGTCTGTAAACAACGAAATCGATTACTTAAAATCTATAAAGTTGGCCCCAAAAAAACATGAGATAAATCAGTCTAATATCCAGCGTGCGGCACAGTTATGTTCTAAGACTAATCAGTTTAATTTTAGGACAGTGAGGCACTCAGAGGCTGACTTGATGGGCATTTCAAATCAGTCAAGAAACATTTGTTTTCTTGTTAGTCTAAAAGACATCTACGGCGATCATGGAATTGTGGGGTTAGTTTGTATTGAAGAAATAGATAAGGAAACAGCCTTTTTAAACACGCTTTTAATGAGTTGTCGAATTTTAGGAAGGCATCTTGAATCGTGGATGATAAAGCAAGCACTAGATCATTCATTCACAAATGGATTTTCTAAGCTTATTGCTGGATTCATCCCATCGGATAAAAATTCTGTTGCTGCTTCTGTTTTACCAACCCACGGGTTTACTCGGATGGATTCAGATATCCCACCCGAATTACTGGACGATGAGAACCAAATTTTTTATGTAATACCAACAACATTTAAGAACTTACCTTTTCAGGAAATTTATGAATAAATCAGAAACTTTGTCGATAATCCGTAAACTCATGACGGAAATTTTTCCCTCTGATACTATATCGGAAGATGTCAGCGAACTTTCGATTGGAAGTTTGAAAGAGTGGGATTCGCTTGGAAATTTCAATTTTTTGCTAGCAATTGAAAATGAATTTAATGTTCGTTTTTCGATGGAAGAAATTGGCGAAATAAAGTCTGTTGCTCAGATAATGGAATTTCTAGATAGTCATCATGCCTGAGTTCGATATCCGCAAATCGTTCGCTGACGTGGATGTTAATTCAGATGATATTGTTATGATCCATGGGGACGCAGGGGTGGCAGCCCAATACTTGGATATTAAAAATAGTGAAAAGTTAGACCACCTTATTTGTCGAATAAAAGAGTATTTTTCTCCTAACGGAACTATCCTAGTGCCTGCATTTACTTATAGTTTTACCAAGGGGGAAGATTATCACATAGATAAAACAGAAAGTTCTGTTGGGTTATTCAGCGAGAGATTCCGTCAGGGGCGAGATGTTATTCGCACTAGCCATCCGATTTTTAGCGTTAGTGTTTGGGGGAAAAATGGCAAGTTTTTTTTGAATAAAGATGATACCGATTGTTTCGGATCAGGTACCTTTTTTGAAGAGTTGCTGAATCGTAATGTTAAATTGGTAACCTTGGGATGCGACTTGGACACAGTTACCTTTGTCCATTATGTCGAACAGAAAGCAAGGGTCAGTTACAGGTACTTTAAATCTTTCAGCGGCAATGTCTTGAGTAAAAATAAAAAAGTGAGCCTTGACACCAGGTATTTTGTTCGAGACTTGTCTTTAAAGACGGAGTGTAACCTTAGATATTTCTCAGCAAATGCCGAGAGAAGGAGGGTTTTGCGTTGCGGTTCCGCCGGGAGATTCCCAATCAAAACTATTCAAGCTGTAGATTTTTATGAATTGGCATTAGAGCTTCTTAAAGATAATGAGCATGCCTTAATAGGCGAGGGAATTTAAGGTATGAAGTTCGACCATATTGGTTTGTTTGTAGAAAGCTTAGAGCACGGTAACTCAGAGTTGGAAAAGCTAATATCGATATCCAAGAAATCAGAAGAATATCATGATCCTCTTCTGCAGGTTTCTGTTCAGTTCTTATATGATTCATCTGAAATTTGCTACGAGTTAGTGGCGCCTTTTGGCGCCGACAGCCATATTTTATCTGCGCTAAAAAATCCAGATAAAATCTTAAATCACGTTGCCTATAGAACGCAGAGTTTCGATGAGGATATAAAACAGCTCCGTGAGTCTGGCTGTATTCCCTTGGGGGTGCCTCAGCCAGCAATTGCCTTTGGGGGAGCTAGGGTAATATTTTTTTTAACGCCTTTACGTTTAATTTTAGAAATAATCGAGGCACCTAATGGTTAACGACGAAGGAAAGAAGCTTTGCAATTTCGCAAGTAATATTTGGTGAGTTTGTTGTCTGACGCCTCTTTCTTAGTGGCATATAAGTTATCAATCTAGGACGTAATTTGGTTTTATAGAAGAAGCTTTACATGACTATAGGTTTTGAAATTCATAGTTTGGCCTCGGCGCTTTGGGGGTTCGATAGGAGTCTTACAGGTGATGGTGTTCGGCAAACTTTGCATGCGATAAGGGAACATATTCCGGACCTGCAAATTAGGGAGATACCCACTGGTACTCAGGTTTTTGATTGGGAAATTCCAAGAGAGTGGAAGGTTAACAACGCATGGATAATAACCCCTAGTGGTGAAAAAATCTGTGATTTTAAATCTAACAATCTGCATTTAGTTGGTTATAGCGTTCCGGTGCAAAGGAAACTATTATTACCTGAGCTGCAACGCCATCTTCACTCGCTTCCCAACCAACCAAATGCGATTCCTTATATTACATCATATTATGAAGAGAGGTGGGGCTTTTGTCTGACGCAAAATGAAAGAGAGAGGCTTGTCGATGGCGAATATGAAGTTTTCGTCGATTCTAAGTTATTTGAGGGGAGCATGACTTATGGCGAATTGATTATTCCAGGTGATTCTTCAAAGGAAGTATTTTTATCGACATATGTTTGTCATCCTTCCATGGCGAATAATGAATTGTCGGGCCCCTCAGTCATGACTTTTATTGCTAAATGGCTGCTGAGCGAAAAAAATAGGAAATATACATATCGTATAGTATTTGTTCCTGAGACGATTGGTTCAATTGCTTATTTAAGTGGGAATCTTGAAGACCTTAAAAATAATGTTATTGCAGGGTTTAACGTAAGCTGTATCGGAGACGAACGGGCTTACTCTTACATGCCATCACGTAATGGTGACACTCTAAGCGATAAAGCTGCCAAACATGTTTTGACCCACACAGATGCTAATTTCATTAGTTATGAATGGAAGGATAGAGGAAGTGATGAACGACAATATTGCGCTCCATTGGTCGATCTGCCGATATCTGGAATATTGCGCTCAAAGTGGTTGGCGTACGAAGAATACCACACTTCTTTAGACGATCTTGAGACAGTAGTAACACCTAAAGGATTGGAGGGTGGGTATAAAGCTCTAAAAAATGCGCTCGAAGTAATAGAAAGGCATTGTTTTCCCATTGTTACGACGCCTTGTGAGCCTCAGTTAGGAAGAAGAGGCTTGTATCCAACCCTAAGTGACAAAAATACCAAAGGTGATATAAGATTAATGATGGAGCTCCTCACGTGGTCTGACGGTACGAAATCATTAATTGAAATAGCCGATATTTGCGGTGTTCCGGTGTGGGAACTATATTCCATCGTAGACGTTCTCGTTTCAAATGGTCTTCTAACTTTGTCTCACAAGCAATTGGCCTAAAGTATAAAATAGGCAGTAATTTTAAATAGATTGCGTGTGGCTTGGAATCTAAAAGCGCATTCGGACACAGATTTTTCCTAGTATTTTGACTGCTCATAAAATGCCTACTAAATTTGTCCTGCGTGCATATGATCTCTTGGTTTTTTTTCAAAAGGAGAAAACATGCCGGAAGTGAGTGTAATCGTTCCGATATATAATGCGGAAGATACTCTTCTAGATACTTTGGCTTCTGTATCGAATCAAACCTTTTCAGATACGGAAGTTCTTATGATTAATGATTGTTCGTCTGATTCAAGTCCAGAAATTATGGACATTTACGCAGCCCAAGATTCACGCTTTAAATCCGTCCATCTAAAGAAAAATTATGGTGCGCCAGCCGGTCCGAGAAATATTGGTATAGATCTGGCATGTGGGAAATGGGTTGCCTTAATTGATTCAGATGACATTTGGCATGAGGAAAAAATTGAGCGACAATTGCTCGCGATGGAAGAAAATGGTGTTCTATTTTCTAGCACATCAATGTTCAATTTTTCTAACTCACAAGGATTGTCATTTCCAGATTCTGATTATACGTCAACGAAGCTAATTACCTTTGATATGCAACTACGCCAGTTTCTGACTCCTACCTCAAGCGTAATGGTTTCAAGAGAGCTGATATCTAAGGTTCGTTTTAATGAAAACCCGAAGTATAAAGCCAGAGAAGATGTGGACTGCTTTCTGCGCTGTCATGAGCTAATTAGCCATTCAGTCAAAATTAAGGGAGCATTGCTTGCTTATAGGGTCCGGGATGGGCAAATTTCTGGAAACAAAATAAAAATGGTTATGAGGCATTTGTACGTCCTATGGAATTACAAATATTTGGACGGGTCTCCACTTGGGTTTAAAGCTATATGGTATACGGCGAGCCATTTTATAAAAGCCCTTTTTCCTAGGCTTTTTTTAAAAAGACTCTAACAAGGCGTGTTACTCAATTACACTTTTATCGAAAATGTTATTCTAGAAAGAGCTCCAGAATTATTTGAAGAAATCTGGCCATTTGTGAACTAGAAAGCTGATTGAGCTAATGAAAAGACTTCGAATTGCGGTTTTAACTCAACAAGATAGCTTTGTTATTCCAGAAAATATCAAACTTCTTGGTGATATGGATGCTATTGACCTCGTTGCTGTTGTCAAAATAGACGCTGCCGGATCCTTAACAAATAATAAGTTTTTATTTTTAAGAGGATTCGGAGTGGTTCAATTTGCCAAGATGGGGCTTTCCGTGGGGTGCAACTCACTGCTAAATTTTATAGATCTACTTTTCTCTTTTAAACTAGGGTATCTCAAAAGCCTCAAATCGGTTTCCGTTGTGTGTAATTCAGAATACAAAGTGATGAGGGATCCCAACGATGCCTCCAATATTGATTGGCTTTCAGCGCTTAATGTTGATTTAATCGTTTCCTTCTCGGCGCCATGCGTATTTAGGGGCAGGTTACTTCGATTGCCAAAAATTGGGTGTATAAATCTTCACTGCTCGCTTCTTCCCCACTATGCTGGCTTATTGCCCAGCTTCTGGGCTCTTTATGATGCATCGAGTGAATTTGGCGCAACTGTTCACGAAATGGACGATAAAATTGATAACGGATCGATCCTAGGACAAGTCAAAGTCCGTAAACCTTTAGAGCCTTCAATGTTCAATGTGATAAAGGATACTAAACGAGCAGGCGGTGAGCTCATGGTAACCGTAGTTCAGAAGATTTTAGACGGCAGTGTTGAAGCTCGGCCTAATAATATTACAGCACATGACTATTTCTCTTGGCCAACCGTTGAGCAGATGAAGTCATTTCGTAAGAGTGGGGGGAGGCTTATATGAAAAAAGCTGTATTAACCCTGGATGTAGAAGACTGGTATCACCTTGATTATTTCGATAGGACGAAATGTAATGTCAATTATTCTTTGCTCGATGGCCTTGACGTTTACGTTGAAATTTTAAATTCGCTCTCTCTCCCATCGAGTTTTTTTGTACTAGGTGAAGTTGCAGAGAGTCGAATTGAATATTTCAGAGATCTCGTTAAAGCAGGTCATGATGTAGGGTCCCACGGGTGGGATCATAAAAGGCCCATGGCTATGGATACTAACGAATTTAGAGTCGACTTAAATCGATCCAGAGATGTCATGGAAGAAATTAATGGCAAGCGAGGATTTGGATATAGGGCTCCTTGTTTCAGCCTTGATCGTGAGCGACTAGATATTGTAAAGGAGTGTGGCTTTGCCTATGACTCCAGTCTAATTGATTTCAGCAATCATCCTCTGTACGGATCGATTAATATGTCTGGATATGAGAGACTTTCCAATTCTATATATCGAAGCGGTGTATTTATGGAATTTGAGACAACAACCGTTTCGGTTTTAGGCAAAAAAATTCCGATTTCGGGTGGCGGATATCTTCGTTTGCTACCTTGGGTTGTTACGAAAAATCTGGTCAGTAAGTACCTTAGAGCTGATGACCTATATGTATTTTACATCCATCCATTCGAGCTATCGAGATTACCTATTCCCGCATTGCCTGAGGCGACGCCTCTTGCTACCAGAATTAGATTTTCACACGGACGAAACAGTGTGGTGAAAAAAATCGAAAATCTTATAGCATTGCTCAGGGCCAATCAGTTCGTTTTTACTACCTTTAGTGAGATCCAAAGGGATTTGAATTCAAATCATGGCAGCTGAGGGGGCAAAAAAAAATCATATATTAATAACTGGTGGTAGAGGGTTTATTGGTGGGTATCTGGCAAACCACCTTAATAAATCCGGCTTCAAAGTCACGACAATATCGCGAGGCACTATAGATAACGAACGTCATCTTTGTGCCGATCTTACTAACGAAGACAAAACACTTGATCTGGCTAAGAGGTTACCGCCAGTAGACACCATTATTCACTGCGCTGCTATCGCCCATGGGGAAAAACCACCTGGTGATTATTCTGTAGCAGATTTTAATACTCTAATTGTCGAAAATATTATAAAAGCTTTTGCCGAAAACGACCCGCATTGGATTTTTATGAGTTCAATTTCAGTTTACGGTGATTTTCATTCTGAACTTTCTATTCCAATTACACGCGAGCCTAAGCCAATCGATAGTTATGGTATAGGAAAGTTACGTGATGAGAGGCTGTTTATTTCAAATTGCCATAATATTGATATTCTCCGCTTAATGCCAGTATATGCCAAAAACAATTTGCGAGATATCAGGAAACGAGTATTTATTCCCTATACTAACTTTAAAATTTCACTTCGACCTGCGCCTCTTTATAGTATTTGTAGTTTAGATAAGGTATTGACAGCAATTGAAGGTTGTATGAAACGCAAACCTAGCCAGAGAATTATTCAGGTGGGAGACCCTTTGCCAGTGAGTCAGGCCGATTTTTTGGCATGGTTTGCTGGTAGACCAATCCCAGTTCCCCAGTTAATACTTAGGTTTATAGTTTTTATACTACCAAAAAGGTTTTCTTTCCTGAGAGAAATTAGCTTTATGATAAAAAAATTCGGATTGAATAATATATATGACATAGGATCTATAGATCTTACTAAAAATCGATGTCAGTCTAATAAATTTGAAAACTAATGATACATTTTTAGATAAATCTACTATGCCACACTTCAAATTGAGTTTTGTAACAGTAACTGAGTAGAGCACATGGATGAACTAAAAATTATCGGTAGAGAAGAGGCGATTTTCTCTCCTGATATAGCAGCCTTTTCAGATGAATTGTGTCAAACGATAAAAAATTCAAGGTTTCTTGTTATCGGTGGGGCAGGATCAATTGGCCAGTCCGTGACCAAGGAGATTTTTAAGCGCGACCCCAGTGCTCTTCATATCGCAGATATTTCTGAGAACAACATGGTGGAATTAGTCCGAGATATAAGGAGCACACAAGGTTACGGAAACGGAGAATTTAAAACCTTCGCACTTGATTGTGGGTCTGTCGAATTTGAAGCTATGCTGAAAAATGAGGGACCATACGACTACATTTTTAATTTATCGGCTTTGAAGCATGTTAGAAGTGAAAAAGATCCTTTTACCCTCATGCGGATGGTTATGGTCAATGTATTTAATACTGTAAGGACAATTAGATTAATAAATGAAACCGGAACAAAAAAATATTTCTGTGTGTCAACAGATAAAGCCGCCAATCCAGTAAACATGATGGGTGCTAGTAAGCGCATTATGGAAATGTTCTTAATGCGTGAAAGCTTAACTCAGATGATTTCAATGGCTCGTTTCGCCAATGTAGCTTTTTCGGATGGTTCGTTGTTATATGGCTTCAGCCAACGTTTTCAGAAAAAACAACCTTTTTCGGCGCCAATTGATGTGCGTCGCTATTTCGTGACATCCAAAGAATCTGGCGAGTTGTGCTTGCTCTCCGGTCTGCTTGGAAATAATAGGGATATATTTTTTCCTAAACTTAATGAGAAATTACATTTGATTTCCTTCGCGGACATCGCCGCTCATTACCTAAGAGAGCATAATTACGAACCTTATGAATGTGAATCTGAGGATGAAGCCCGCGGTAGAGCTGACGAGTTGATCGCCAAAAATCGATGGCCCTGCTATTTCTTTAAGAGTGACACCACCGGTGAAAAAGACTTTGAGGAGTTCTATACTGATCAAGAAGATTTAGATATGGAGCGTTTTCGAACAGTTGGTGTTATCAAGAATGAGCCTGATTTTAACAATTCTGATTTAGAGGAATTTATAGACGGAATTGAAGCCCTTAGAGCAATCGGAACTTGGGCAAAAGATGATATTGTTGATTTATATTTTAAGATATTGCCAGAGTTTGCACACAATGAGACGGGTAAGTATTTAGACGAGAGAATGTAATTATGGTCCGGCTTTTTGACATTATATTTTCCGGATTAACGATATTAGTCCTATCTCCCTTTTTAGTAGCAATACTAATAGTGCTAAGGTTCACCGGCGAAGGAGAAATTTTCTTCAAACAAGAGCGGATTGGAAAGGGAGGCAAGAAATTTCAGCTTTATAAGTTTGCTACCATGCTGAAGAATAGCCCTAATATTGGTTCTGGAGAGATTACCATGCGGGATGACCCAAGAGTGCTTCCATTAGGAAAACTTTTGCGCAAAACTAAAATAAATGAGCTTCCTCAGCTTTTTAACATACTTATTGGCGACATGAGTGTTATTGGCCCGAGGCCGCTAACACCCCAGACGTTTGATGCTTACTCCGAGACAACACAGAGCCTCATAACGCAAGTACTGCCTGGCCTCTCAGGAGTAGGGTCTATTGTATTTCGCGGAGAGGAAGAAATTATGCACGGCAAAAAGGCTTCGGTTGAATTCTATGCGAACGTTATAGCTCCATATAAGGGGTCTCTTGAAGAGTGGTTCGTCGCCAACCAAAGCTTATATGTTTATTTCACTGCCATTTTTATTACAGCTTGGGCTGTTCTCTTTCCAGGAAGCCAGATTGCTTGGAGTGTTTTTGACGATTTACCCGCGCCACCCAGTGAGCTTAAGCAGGCACTTAATTATCCGAATTAACATCTCAGGCCTTTTGGGCCTATATATATAAAAAAATGTTACCTGTTACTCGGCATGTCAATCTTAGCGAAGGCGACGGGTAATCCCATTTAATACTGCTGCTTGGAAGAAAAAATTACATAGCCTAAAAACTGTAGTTGAAGTGTGAGGCCTTCAAAAATCGATTTTGATAGCGCTCACCGCTATTTTATTTTTTGATGGTTATTTAGTGCTTTGTGGGGAGGCCACACTCCATTTCGGGTGTACGCCCGTGCCCACTCCACCGTTAGGAGCCATTAAGGGTTTTATTAAATGCTGAACTTTGCACATTTGCAGATTGCCTCTAAGAGCCCTTTGCTCTCAGCCAAACGCCTTTGTTTACACTGCTTTATTTTTGGCGCGTCCTATCCTGCTGTGGCCGAGGTTCAAGTTGTGCAGGTCCATAACGAAAAGCTTGTGCTCTCTCAAGACCATCAAAGCAGCTGAGGGCGCGGGTCTGCGATCGTCTCGGAGTTTCGCTTCGGCATTTATTTTTGCATGGCGAATATTTATTTGCACCCGCTTCAGGACCAGCGTGCTATCTGTGTCCTCATTGATGTTACCCAAAAGTTTAACTTGGCAAATAGTGCTGAGTTCATACAATCGACGGCTCATTGAGGTCGGTTTTTGGGTTTCAGTTAGGACTTTAAAAATTGTAACGATGTTAATTCACGAAGTAGTAGGCGATGAATATCCTCGTATAAAGACTATAATATGCTGTAACAAATTTTCGAAAACTAAGCCAAGAATGGATTTTAGTTTTTATCAGACCTCAGAAAATTATAATTTATACCGTCTATCGGTCTTGAATTGTGTAATGGAGATCTTGTTGTTTTCAAGAATGGCGTTTACCCATTTGGGAGCTCGGCCACGGCCGCTCCATTTGTCTCGGCCCTCTGGATTTTTATATTTATAAGCAACCTTAACACGCTTATCAGCCTTCTTGGTAGGCCCCGCTTTTGCCTTGGTTGCCTTTGCTCTGGTAGCAACTGATCTTCTACGTCCTACTTTTGAAGGTCGTTTGGCCAGACCTAACTCAGGTATATCATCAACTGATAGTTTATATTCTTTTAAAACGGTAAGAATGGCTGCCGCTGCAGCCTTGCGGTTGGCACGACGCTTATTTTCCGTTTCAATATTACTGGCGATTTTTGCCAGGTCTTTATCACTCAAGTTTTCCAGTTTCATCATTAACTCCTTATATAACTTTAAACATTATTTTGGTCTTCACGTCCATTTAAAATACTCATGTAAAAATATAAAAATCCTAGACTAGATAGAAGCCAGCTTTGCCACAATGAATAGGCAAAAAGTAACAGGCCGCATATAGCCGCGAGGGTCGCCGCATGTGTTGCACGCCCCAGTTTATCAAAGCGAATATTGAGGAGCCACCAAAAAGCAGCTAAAAATAAAATTGCACCAAAATAGCCAAATTCAAAAATAACCTGCAATGGAAAGTTATGCGCATGAACGAGGGAATAGGAAACATTTCGTTCCTGTGCCAGCTTTATATAATTGTCAAGATTGTCAGGAGAGAAATTTTTAGTTGACGTCAGGCCGTGGCCAACAAGGGGGCGGGATAGGGCTTCTTTGGCATAAGTATAGTAAATCCATTCCCTATATTCGCCTGAAGCCTTTTGCTTAATAATTTGGGGGGCATAATTTTGTACCAAATTGTTCTCAAAGCTTTTTAAGAATATTAATGGAGAGAATAGGAGCCCGATGGAGGTAACAGCGAAGATTAATTTTCTGCCGTCATATTTATAAAAATATGCAAATATAAAAACAATAGTGCCGAGCAGCATTGCAAGAAATGCAGTTTGGCTATCCGAATTGGCTGTAATAAAAAATGTGATTGCAATCAATGGGATAAAAACCCATCTGGCCCTGTTCCAGTAAAATCCTGCAAGGGGAAACAAGAAAACAGGTATAAGGGAAAGAGACCGATTGCTTTGTCGTAGCAATTCAATATTGGCAAATGTCAATTCATCGGAAACATTGTTGGTTAGTATCGATAATTCAGGCCAAAATAGTGGATAGGAGCCAATAGAAATCGCAATTACAATACCTAATAGCAGAGAAGCACTCAGTAGCTGTTTGAATCTGGCCTGCTCACTAAGTGACAGGTTCTTGAATGAGATGCACAGGCAGGCGGTAAAAACGATAACCAAAAGCAAAACAAAATAAGATCTACCGCCATTTTCCGCTTGCGACCACAAAAGGCTGAGCCCCATGAAAAATAAAAAGGGAAGTGCAAAAATGAATTTGCGCAGTTCTATTTGCCCTAACTTTTCCGGTTGCATCAGAACGGTAATGAAAGCCATGGAGCCTGATATCGCCATCAACGGAGCAAACCCCTTGGCTGCAAGGCCTAAAACCGGTCCTGCCAGCAATAGTAAATATAATGCTGCACGGCCGATTTTTTCTGATGTTTCAGTCATAATTTAAATATCAGGATTAAATTTTTTCTAAGATGACATTCATTCGCGTGATTGTTTTGCTAACATAGCCTCTGGTTTTGGCCAATGCCAATAAGTCCCGCTTCCATTTCATATAATTATTCTCAATGACAATAAGCTGTGGCAATAAATCCTCAGGTGCTTGCTCCAAAAATGGAATTAGAACGGCCTCTTCATGACCTTCAACATCGATTTTCATACCGTCGAGCCGATCAATATTTTTTTCTGTCAAAAGGCCAAGCAATGTTTTGACTTGGATTTCATTTACCTCACCTGAAGCAATTTCACCGTCGCTTAGCAAACGGCTTTCGCCAAGATTATTGTCCGGCGTGACCATTTTCATTACGCCATCACGGGCCCCCAGACCCGCAATAATCGGTTCAATCGGCAGATCGGGATTAAGAGATAAGTTGTATGCAAGACGGCGGGAAATAATCGGGTGCGGTTCGATAGCCAAAATTCTTGTATTACTAAAATTCTTAAACGCTGCAGCTATTGAGAAGCTGTAAAGTGCCATATTGGCCCCAATATCGATAAATACGGCGTTGTCCTTAGCCAAGGAAGCAAGAGCTTGGCGTTCCGTCAAATCGAAAAATTGCGGAGCAAAAAGCGCTCGTCTTTCAGATACGTTGCCTTCCTTGTGCAGACGCATGGGGCAGCCGAATAGTTCAATATCAACCTTTCCGCTGATACCCAAGGCCGCGATGCGGCGTAAAATGAACATCAAACGGCGCCCAAGCCAATTAGTTGGTAATCTGCGGGTGACATTTATAAGGCCACGCGCAAATATTCCAAGCCGATAAGTGCCGAATGGCGATTTATCATCGAATGTATGACGGTTACGGCTCATTTGATTGCCGATTAGCACATACTGAAGCGATAATCAAAAAATTCAAAAAGTTGTACGATAGATGCAAGACAAGCCCATATTAGCAAGCTATGAAAAATTTTGAATAAACCATTCGTAAGTTTGTCCACTACCTATAGTAATCGGAAATCCACGGAGATTTGCATATTGTTTTATACCACCTTTTCCAGAAATTATACTTTCCAGGCCAATGACCTTTAATGGCATCCGGTGGATTTACAGGACCATGAAACAATAAAATTTTTGTATTTTTAGGCGGTCTTTTTGGCGTCTTGATCCACCTCATAGATCGTGAGGGCACACAATGGAATTGGAAACTTTTACACCAATTATCAGGCCAGAAATTTAATTTTCCATACTTTTCAATAATTTTGCTGGATAGATATTGCTGACTTGCGGTTTTGAACTGGCTTTGTACCTCGAGGAAATTACTTTCCATATAGTCAACTACGAACTGAAGTGGGCCCTTTCTAAACATCGTAACGGAAGAATTACCTATTGTTCCTTTACCTCTTGTCCAGTTATAGCAAATAATAAAATCCTCTTCCGGCAGATAATCAAACATTCCATCGATATTGTTCATGATGACAACATCAAGATCGAGATATAAAAAACGCTCATTTTCACTAAATGGTTCTAAATCAGCACGGCAAAGCGTCTTTTTTAGGTAGGCTCCCATTGTCCAAAGGTTTTTAGCTCCAAAAGGAGGCAGATCGAAAATTTCAACTTCTGAACGTATATTTTCTTTGATATCTGTAAAGCAAATGAACCGGAAGGGACGGGTTATATTACGTTTAACCATGGAGTAAAGAGTGTTGACATAATCTGCTTCATAGGCAGACCCCCATTTCATACAAACAATATTGGCTATTTCAGTCATCTATATCATTTCCTTAGACTGTAATGCTGAGACTCTTCTACACAATAAATAGAAGCTACAGATCAATTTTCACCTGCACTCTATCAATCATATTTCATAACGATTTGAAATGAAAATCACCAACATCCTGCGATCTAGCCGCGTTGGTGGAATCGGTCAGTGTCAATCCAACAAAACCCAACGGTCATGGGCTCGTTCAGGCTCTCCTCCAAGCCAATTTTATGCCACCAGCTTAGGGTCCCGGACCTTGAACCATCATATTTCAACAAGGCTTCAAAAACCGACTTTTTTATAATCTTCGCGTGGTTAGGTTGCACAGAAGATCAGGGCAGAGAGTTTCATCATTGGGATTGAGCCAAATTATCCAGATACCAGTTGAACGCGTCGGACAGACCGTCAGTGAGAGGTATCTCCGCCTGCCAGCCAAGGTTATTGATCAGGGTTGTGTCCAGAAGCTTGCGCGGCGTGCCATCCGGTTTTGTCGGGTTAAATTTTAACATGCCGGCAAAGCCAACGGTATTTTTAACAAGCTCTGCAAGTTCTTTGACCGTAATAT
>MDSZ01123593.1_pt1 | contig 41824 bp, 37 predicted proteins | sample 811201 | NCBI WGS metagenome assembly MDSZ01 (sample SAMN05326647, study PRJNA326480) | marine metagenome | isolation source: seawater | place: Indian Ocean: North | collected 2010 | reverse complement strand
GAGTGACAGGAGGATCCAGACGGTCGCCGAATTCAGAATGAGGCTCAAGAACGGGGGGGGTGGGGTCTGAGCAAGGCTAGGGTCGACCTATCCGGCGTATCGAACGCAGATGGCGCGTCATCCAGAGGAAGGCGCGACTTGGACCAGGACTTCATCGCCTGCGGGCAATTCGAATGGGCCAGAGCGGGTGTTCTATGCGATGGCATGGGCGGTGGGGAGCTTGGAGAGGAGGCCTCTGAGAAGGTGGCACGGAGGTTCATCGACGGCGTGGGTGAAATGGATGCCATGGGTCAAGAGCTGCTTGGCGACGAGGAATCGAGGCGCGATCACTACAGGGGTCTGATTGATGACTGCCACGAACTGGTTGTTTCCCTTGCAGGAGGGCCGGGGATATCCGGAACCACCCTGACAGCGGTCATCTCGATTCACACTGCCGAAGTTGGAGCAGTGTGCGACATTGTCAACATAGGCGACTCGAGGTGCTACAGTGTCGAAGGGAAAGAGAGTCGTCTAATTACTGAAGACCACTCCCTCACAGGGGACATGGTCAGAGCAGGCTACATACAGATTCACGAGATAGAGGAAACCTCGGGAAGGAACGTCCTCACGAGGAACATAGGGGACGAGGGGGGGTCTCGAGCGGACGTATTCACGATGGACGCGGATGGCTTGGAGCGATTCGTCCTCTGCTGTGACGGCGTCTGGGGCCCCCTGCACACCGAAGAAGGGCTCTGGCTTCCCGATATGGACGAGGGGATGGCACGTTCTATGGTTGACGAGGCCCTGAGAATGGGGAGTCGCGACAATTGCAGCGTATTGGTTTTCGACTTGGCGCCTTGAAGAATTGAAATACCCATAACCACTAGGTCAGCCGATGTTCTCCTCACGCAAGGTAGACTGGAGGCAGGGTTCGGCCCCTCTGGCCGGATACTACGAGATGTCCAGCCTTCCCAAGGAGCTCAAGGGCATCATAGAGTTGAATCCCGAAAACGACACCGCCATACTTCACTCCAGGAAAACTACAATCTGGCCGAAGAACAAGGAGCTGGACCTGGGGAAGTCCTCGGTCAGGAGCGAGTACAGGTCCATCCTGATCTGGAGCAACCTCGTCAGGGAGGTAGCGATTCCGATCAAGTACAAGCCCCCAGAGCCAAACTCGCCCGTACTAAGAGGAGGCATGAAGGTCGGACTGAAGGTGAATGGCGACCTGGGGGCATCGAGGCTGGTTGACGGATACTTCTCCGCCAACCCATCTACTCGCCTCCTCGACGGCAAGTCCCTATCCTCTCTCGTGAAGAGCCTCACCACAGGGAAGGTGAACTCCCTGTTCGAAGGTCTGAGCGAGCACAACCTCAGGGACCCGGGTACCATCGAGTCTGTCAACGAGGCTGCTAGGTCCAAGATGTCCGAGATGCTATCGAAGACTGGGCTCGAGATGGTTAGCCTAAGGACAAAGTGGGAGCGGACAGGAGGGGAGAAGCTAGGCCAGAAGCAGGCCACAATATCCCGTAGGAAAGAAGTTCTCGAGACCCTAGTGGAAGAGAAGTCTCTGGAGGAGATGATGAAGTCCGACAGGATGGATGCTCTGAAGGAGAGCAGGACCGAGGCTATCGCCACAGAGTACCTCAAGGAGGACGAGGCGAGAGTCGTTGCTGCTACAGAGTCTGCGAAGAGGGTCGCCATACAAGAAGAGAGCGAGACGAAGAGGGCCGTCCTAGAGACCGAGTTGGAATTGGAGGACCTGAAGCAAGAGAGGAGGATCTCCAGGGCCAAGGCGGAGCTGAATCTGGAACGAGAGAGGAAGAGGCAGGAGATGGACCTGGCTCAGCAGAGGGTGACCACGGATATCGCAAACAGGGAGATGGAGCTCGATGTCAAGAAGAAGGGATTGGAAATCGAGCTCGAGAGGAAGGAGAGGGAGTCCCAGATCAGATCTGGCGAGAAGAGGGTCGAAATCGACTCGATTGTCGATGCGGCACTGAAGCTAAAGGGTGGTGAGTTCGAAGAGACCACGATCAAGGACCTACTGAGGCCAGAGGGGAAGGGCGGTAAGAGCTATTCTTTCTCAGAAGTGATCAACACTGAGACCATGGATGACCTCAGGGAAGGAATCTACTCTGCGGAGGAGATCGATGGCTTCATCTCGGAACTAGAGAGGATGACGAAGAACCCCGGAAACAGCAAGCAAAGGCTCTCAGACATCTGGGCAGGACTAGCGGTCTTCCACCGGCACCGTGGAAACAAGCAGGGATCGATGGATCAGGCCCTCCAGAAGTCCCTAAGATTCAACGAAGGGAACCCGATTGCGATGAAGTGCAGACTGGAGTACCTCTGGAACAGGCAACCCCAGCAGTTCTTACCAGGAAAGGTTGCTAGGTTCAAGGACCAGTTGGAGGAGATCGAAGCAATCGTTCAGGGATTGATTGACTCTGGGGATCTCGCAGAAGAAGAAGTTTCAGTATTGCGAGATAAGCACAAGAAGTGCCTCAAAGCCCTGAGTCGTGACGAGAATGAAGGTAGCGTCTGGGGTGACAAGATGGATGCCCTTTATGGGATGGAAGTTTGAGGGGTATTAAGATGGCAGGAGGGGGAGTCCAGGGATTCGTGATGGACCAGTCGGTCAATTTGGCCATTGCAATTTGCATCGGACTGGCCGTTGGATTCTTCGAGGACGTCCCAATCAACCTTGTTCCAGATGCCTTGATCTTCGGTCTGACGCTTGCAATGATTGCTCAAGAAGTCCTCTTGGTCCAGAGGACGGGTTATCTGGGAGGGAGATACGAGGATGAGATGAGGGACTACACGAGAAGCATGCTGGAGTTCTTCGACAACAAGGCCTTCTGGTTGTTTGGGATCCTCTCGATTTTCTTTGTCCTGGGGATGGTCCCCCTCATACTGTCATCGAGGGATATTGGGGCGCTCTCCGTGGCGAGGATTTTCTGCGTTGCAGTGATCCTGACACTCGGCGTGGACCCGATTCTAGCGACTCTGCCTAAGAATGACGGGACATCGACGTTCGGTGCTCTGGTGATCTATGCCATTGTCATCCACTCGGGTCTCAGCGGCTACCCCGACCTCGCGATTCAGCTGAATGGCTATCTCGGATCATTCTCGGCGGTAACCTGCTCCTCGATAGTGCTGACCTTCCTAATCCTCTCCACCAGGTGGGCCTACATCCGAAACCTCTGCTACGGGATGGCTGATGGTTGGAAGGAGTTCGCCCTGTACATAGGAATCCCGCTGATGACGATCCTGCAGACCGAGATACCCGAGTTCCTCGAGCTGCTCTTCAGGATTTACGTCGGAGCGGGCTAGATCTCTATCCCGAGGTCTCGCAGGGGGTCGACCTCCTTGCTAAGGATGGCCTCCAGCTCGTCCGTCGGATTGCACGAGAAGAGCCCGTAGTCTATCCCATCGACCAATTCATCCAGAACGTCCGGGAGCACGAAACCCTCCATGGACATGACGTCCAGCAGGCTCCTCTCAAGCGATGAACGCACGTAGGCGCTGAGTACGGGTTGGCTCGAGGTGAGCTCCAGCTCGAAGTTCTTCATCTCCTCCTTGGCCTTGGACTCCTTTCCCCTCTTGAGCATCCTGTCGGCCTTCCTGGCGAAGTCCTTGGCGAAGGACATCCTGTTGTCCAGGTTCGTCTTCTGGTCGTAGATCTTCTCATCGAGGTCCTTCTTTATCCTGTCCAGCTTCCTCCTAGGGAGCTTGAGGTAGCCCCTTATCCTGTCATCCGAGAACCATGATATCATTACTCAGGCACCCCCTTCCAGATCGGACTTCAGCTCCCCAAGGAGGCCTTCCATCTTTGTGGACAGGACCGATCCCTCGACCAGCTCCGAGAACTCGGCTGGGATCAGGTCGTCTATCCTCCGAGGGTCGTACTCGACCCCCGACTTGACGTCCTGGATCAGGATCACCATCATCCTATGGTAGAATCGGTTTGACCTCAGAACGGTGAGGACGCTCTTCGCGATCAATAGATCGGACTTGACCACCCTCATCTCCATGGCGGTTCCCAGTGACTTGGGCACGGAGGTCTGCATGCCCCTCTCGGCCTTTTTCCGAAGCTTCTCCAAGGACCTCTCGAGCTCGTTGATGTGGTTCACCTTGCTCTCCATGGCTCCTGAAAACCTCGTCAGGTGCTGCTGGTGCTCGTACTCCAGCTTGTCCAGCTTCCTCTTCGAGATCTTCGCAAGCTTCTGGTACTCGGTCCGGCTCAACTCAACACCCCTACTCTTCGCTATCGGAGGGGCTGTCGATGAATTCTGTGTTGTCGATGTCCAGAGCGCTAGGCAACTCGTCGATGATGTCGGCAGTCTGGCCGCCGGACCCCCAGATTGGGCTCTGGGTTAGTTGCTCGGGATTACTCACGCTCCTGTTCTGGACCATCTGGAGCATCTTCACCGTCTCGTTGGCGTTGTCAATGGTCTGGGTGAATCGTGCCTTGTCTGCAATCAGCCTGTCCTGGATCCCCTGGAGGACCCCCATCTCGGCTATCTTCTCCTGCAGCTCTTGGCTGCTCTTCGCGTCATCGCGCTTGCTGAGCTCGTCCTTGGCCTCCTTGAGGGTCGCCATCTTGACGTGCCCTTCCCTTATCCTTGCCTCTAGCTCGTCCAGCTCAGATTCGGCACGGGAGACCTTGTCTGTGTTCCTCTGGATCTCCGTCTTCATGTCTTTCTTGCTGCGATTGAACGCATCTCTGTATTCTGTGGGGATTCCCTTCTCGCGAAGCCATCTGTCGTCAATAAGGCCCACCGTCTTTCTACTGAACGGCCACATCGGGGCAAACTAGCGGGAGCGGACTTATGAAATGTGCTGATTGCCTGGAGTTTTCACATTTAGTGCAGGAAACCCCAGGAATGCTCTGCGTTTCCATGTAGCCATTCGTAATCGGAAAGCTGGCGAGAGCCGTGCTCGTCGTTGATTTCTAGGCTGCAGACCTCGAACGGGTACTCGTTGTAGGTGAGGTGGCTCACCAGGCTCCCCCTGGTTGGCTGGTCGAACGTCCATCTCGCCCTGCTGAATGCCCTGATCGACATCGAGACGCTGGTTCGTTCGTTCCAGACCCTGATGGCGAAGTTGGGGAGCGGGTTCCCCTGGGAGTCCACCAGGCCCCTGTCCGACTTCGTGAGCTCGACCTCGCAGTTGTCGAACTCCTCTGTCCTCCCCCTCCTCCTGTCATGGAAGACTCCTGCGGTCCTCAGGGGGATCCTAGTCGTGTCCCTCTTGCGCCATGGCCTATCGTCCTTGGCGGTAGACAGGGGAGTGATGTGGGGCATGAACCAGTCCAGGTAAGAGCCGTCGTCGAAGTGAACCATCCCCCAGAACCAAGGTACAGAGGGGGCCTGGACGGTGACCTTCTGGAAGTAGGCCGTCCCCTCCAGCTCCTCGCCGTCCACGACCAGCCTCGACTTCATCCCCTGGAGCCTGAGGATGTCGTAACCCATCCCCATTGCTATGTTGTTGTTCTTGTATGTGAGCTCGCTGGGTGGGCCCCACCATGGGGTGAGTATCGCCTCGAAGCTGGATGGGGCTCCCCCGGACCTTGCCTCGCGGTCGCTAGAGAGGCTCAGCCACATAGACTCGTTGCCCGGTTTCATGCCCATGGAGAGGTCCTCCCTGTCGATTGGGACCACTGCGCCCGCACCCTTGCCGTCGCCGCTTCCGGGCCACAGGGGGTGCTCGTCGCTTACAACCGCCATCCTGCACTCCCTCATGGTCAATGGCTCGTGCATCACCTCCCCGTCGAACCACCATGCGCAGACCATCCCGGGGATAACGAAGCCTCCGTGATCGTCCTTGTGCATCCTAGAGCCGGGCTCCCACCAGTGGCCGCTTACCCTGACGGCATCGGTCTCCTTGGTGGACCAGAGCGTCATCAGCTGGCGGGACCTGCCCGGGCGGTCTGGGTCGGGTACCAGGACGATGACCCAGTACCACCACCAAGACAGCCTGTGTATCGGGGGCATGACGTCAAGTCGCCAGAGTGAGGAGAAGTCTCCCTCGAACCTGGTTGGCATCTCCTGCATATTCGCCTCACATTATCTCCCTTCGAGCGAAGACCGACTTGCCGATGAGGATCATTGCAGCGGTGACCGAGGCCAGGACTACGATGCTCGTGAGAAGAGCGATTCCGGCTGACTGGGTTCCGAAGGTGTGCACGGGTGGCTGCCAGAATACCGAGAGCCCTGAGTCGATCTCGAAAGCCCTGTCCATCTCGGCCCACTGGATGGTGTCCGGCCAGGCCATTAGGACGATAGCGTCAATCATCTGAAGGGCCCAGTGCGAAATAGAGACGCTGGCCACCGACCAATTGGGGCTGACGATGGAGAAGCTGCCCATGATGAACTCCCAAATCCCGAAGATGATGCACCCGTAGACCCCGTACTTGGGGGAGATCAGCCCCATCGTGTTGAACATCGCCCCGTAGGCTGCCAATACGAGCATAGTGGCCACCCCAATGCCGAGCCACACTGGGAGGTCGGAGAGCCGGAAAAACTGCTCCCCGGGACCCAGGAAGGAAGAGATGACTCCAACCAGGAGGGAGAGAGTGACTACGTAGGTCCCGGAAATCGCTAGGTAGCCCATTAGCCTGTACACGATGAACTCGGCCCTGTGAATTGGTTTCGATAGAAGCAGGTGCAGGGTGCCGTTCTCGGTCTCGTCCCGAACCAGTCCAAGGGCCAGGAATAGGGGTATGAAAAGCCCGAGAAGTATGACGAAGGCCATCTTTCCTACGGCTATGATGAACGTCCTATGGCTGAGTTCCCCTATGTACTCCTGCTCGTCCGGGTCTTCGTCTACGTACTCGTCGGCCGAGATGGAGGTGACCACCCCGTTTGTCGACTGCCATACCACGTCGCAGGCGTAGCCATTGCCGTTGGCGTCGTCGAGCAGATAGTCGGTCGAGGTGCAGTCCCCGTCATCGTCGAAGCCGTGCCTCCCCGAAAGTCGGTCTGCTGCAGGGCAGTCGACCCTCTCCCCCTGGGAGTCGAAGCAGTCGATTCCGTCCTCGTTGATGTACATCTCCGGCGGATCGGGCTCGATGAAGGTGGGTTCGGTCCAGACCCCCCACTCCAGATAGTAGTCGATGGGGACCGTGGCCTCTCCCTCTCCCTTCCAGAGGCCTGCGACGTAGTATGTGACGAGCCCGTCCCCATCCCCGTCACCGAGATCACAAGCGTCCCCCCAGCCGATTCGGTTCTGGATCCTGTCTAGGCTCCAGTCCGAGCAGTCGGTCAGAGTGGGCAGCCCTTCAGAATCGGGAGTCCAGTCAATGTGCCCCTCCCACCACTGGCCCGAGAACTCATAGTCCAGCCATTTGGCCTCGAAGAACGCCCAGCCGTCCCACGATCTGTTTCCGGAAAACGTCCTGGCTTCGTCATTGTAGTCGATGTCGCTCTCCTTGATGTACTCGCTGGCACCGGGGTACAAGTCCGGGTCCCAGTCGGGCGTCCCGTACTTCCTTTCCTGCCCGAGAGGGTAGCCGTCGCCGTCGCTGTCGAAACTGTCGCCGTCATTGTCAATGGGGTCAAATGACTCCCTCACGGCATCGACGTAGAAGACGAGCAGGAGGGCCATCAGCAGGATGCCGACACCCAGCACCACCCATGTCGAGACGCGGTGCCTCAGCTGCCTGACCGTGAGCTCGATGATGGCTCCCGCCTTCCTGTCCAGTCGAGTCCACACCGTCTCGGAGAGCTTCCTCCCACTTTCGTCCATCAGTTAGCCTCCTTGATCAAGTAGTTCAACAGTGAGTCGAGGTTGTCATCTGGATTCTCTATACTGGTAATCCTCTGCTTAGAGTCGACGACTATCGATGGGAGTAGCGAGTGCGCCGCCGAGAGGTTGTTGGTCTGGATCTCCAGCTCCCCTTCCCTAGGGAACCGGACCCCGAAGACTGGCCCCTCGGAAATAAAGGCGCTCGCAAGGGCCCTTGGGTCCTCGCATTTGATCAGAATCCTGTGGGGGTGCTTGTCAAGCAGGTCCCTGATGGCATGCAGGTTTCCGATGGCAAGAAGCCTGCCGCTGTGGAGTATTACTATCTGCTCGGTAATCCTCTCGATCTCCTCGAGAATGTGGCTCGATACGAGGACCGTCTTTCCCTGCTTACCGAGTTCGCGGATCACGTTCATGATGCTGGTCCTCGCAATGGGGTCGCACCCATGCAGTGGCTCGTCCATGACGATTAGATCGGGATCGTGGACCAGGGCGTGAGCGATCTTCACCCTCTGCCTCATCCCTTTGCTGTACTTGCCTAGCTCTTTGTGCATCACATCGGCTAGACCGACGAAATCGAGGACGTGGGCCGAGCGCTGGCTGGCCTCGTCCCTGGTCATCCCGTGTAGGCGGGCCAGGGTTGTGACGAAGTCTAGGGCAGTCATCCACTCGTACAGCTTCTCTGACTCACTGACATAGCCCACTCGCCTGTAGGGGGAGGTGCTAGACCATGGGTCGACCCCGAACAGCCTAACTGAACCCTGGCTCGGCTTGAGCCTCCCCATCATGAGCTTGAACAGTGTCGACTTGCCCGCTCCGTTGGGTCCCAGAATCCCAGTCACCCCTCCGTCGATCGCGAGTGAAAGGTCGTTGATCCCGATAACCTGGCCATACCACTTCGAGACCTGGTCGATAATCACCGCGGGAGGTTCCTGTCCATCCGCGCTCATTCCCTGGTCACCTCCAGAGAGGACACCCTAGAGACGAGAAGCCAAATTGCCGCGCAGTTCATCGCTATTAGCGAAACCACCGAGAACGATAACGGGTGATCGTAGTTCAAGGGGATCCCCACGAGGTACTGGCCCAAGTGAGCGAGGCAGTCATATGGACTCATGATGTAGAGGAAAGTGGTCTCGAATTGCAGTTCCACCAGCAGGGAGACCAACTTTGTTCCGTAAATTATACTGAGGAAGCCAATGGCGGCGAAGAACCTACTCTGGCTGATGCTGGAAAGGGCAAGGCCGATCGAAGTGTAGGTGATCACCAGGATGGAGCCTGCGAGCATGCCTCCAAGGAATATCGGGAGCGTGTCAGCAAGGAATGCCCATCCCTCGGCCCTGAAGACGATCGCGCTTGTGTAGTAGACGAAGTACGAGAAAACGATGACGAAACCGAGAATTATCGCCACGCTTAGGTACTTCATCGCGATGTAGTCGAGCCTGGAAATAGGCCTTGAGAAGTAGATTGCGCTGGTCCCATGCTGCCTGTCGTCGGATATCATCCCCCCCACAACAACTGCTGTCAGAAGGGGCCACATGCAGATGTTCCTAGGGAAATATCCCAGTACCTGCCCCCATAGGTTGTATCGGTTAATCCCCCACATTTTCTCGAAGAAGCCACCATCATCGCCAATTAGCGAAGAGAGGAACAGCATCGGAACCGGGGTGAGCGATGTCAGGAAAATAACCAGAATCAGTAGTCTGACCATTGGATGGTACTGCCTGTGGCCCTTGCTAGTGAAAACGCCATACACGTGGTGCCTGTAGATTGCGTAGTTCCTCATCCAGCGAGGCCCCAGGTCACCCTCCCAGGGACGGTACTTTTGCTCGAAGATTTGGCCGAGTGAACTCTGGGACTTTGCTACAACTGCCGTAGCCTCATCATCACCATCACCCGCTCCGAAAGCGGCTTCCATGCGAGTCTGTCCGCCCCCTATATCCACCTGATCCTCCACTCAGGCACCTCCTGTGTGCTCGGGAGTCATCAGATCCTCTGTGCCCTTTATCTCGGCTCCAAGTTTGTCCATAATCAGCAAGAAGATGTCCTCCAGATCTGGCTCGTACTCCTTCATTTGACGGACCTGGACGCTAGATTGGACCGCTGCACGGAGGATTTCCTCGATCGTTTCATCGCTCTCCATTTTTACTCTGATTACCCTTCCCAGCCTCCTAGCCTCTAGGCCCGAGGACCTAAGCTCATCCTCCATCCTGCTGGCTCCGCCCCAGACTACCAACTCGATTTCCTTGTCCACCTGCTTTACAAGCTCCTCGATGGATCGCTGGACCACAATTCTTCCTTGGTGGATCATCACTATGTTGTCACAGACTTCCTGGACGTCGTCCATTACATGGCTGCTCATCAAAACGGAACGATTTCCCTCCCTTACAGTACGACTTAGGGTCTGAAGCATGAATGACCTAGCCCTCTGGTCGAGTCCGTTGGTGGGTTCATCGCAAATCAGGATCTCCGGGTCGTGAACCAAAGCGCATGCTAGCTTCGTGGCTTGGAGCATTCCAGTGCTGAAAGTCTCGATCTTCCTGTACCTCTGATCCTTCAGGCCAACGTACTCAAGGACCTCATGGGACCTTCTGGTTGCGTTCTTTGAGTTCATCCCGAGCAATTCGCCGGCGTATCTTACTTGGTCGATTGCAAACAGATTCGGGTCCAGTGCGTTGTACTCCGGCATGTATCCTATCTTTGACCGGATAGATTCTCCCTCTGAGCGAATATCGTGACCCAGGACCGTTCCCTCTCCAGATGTGGTGGTTATCAGCCCCAATAGGCACTTGAAGAGGGTCGATTTCCCTGCACCGTTCGGACCCAGAATCCCAACCGAGCCCCTTGGGATTTCCAGATTCACGTCATCTAGTGCTAAATGGGGGCCGTACATCTTCCGGAGTCCCTTGGTGACGATGATTGGGGACTCAATAAGTTGGCCTTGTTCGGGCATGGTCTGGCTCCGACTCCCTTTGGGAGTCGAACCATGGTCATGCGCCAGTCACTTGAATGAATCCCCGGAGCGTTCCATCACTCGTCGGGCTTCATTGCTCCAGCCCTAACCTTTACTGCGACGCCCTTCCTCATGTGAGCCATCTCCAGATGAGTCGTAATTGGCGTGCCATGTGCGACCAAAACCCCCTTTGAGTCGACAACTATGCAGGGTTGGCCGGGAATTAGGTGCGAGTCGGCCCCCGAGATGTAGCCATGCATCACGTTCCTGCCCTTGCCCACGAAAGGGACTGCATCATCGATGATGCAAACCCGAGGAAGCCCGGGGAATTCTGAATCCCCTTCCCCCTTGCCAAACTCTGGTGGTTTTGAGTTGTGCATTTCATTGGCCGCATTGGCGCCTTGGATTGTTAGGGATATTCCGCCGTCAGTTAGCCTAGGCGAGAGGATGTGCTCACCCTGTGAGCTAACGTTGATCACTCGATCAGTGCGAGACCTCCTACTGGTCATTTCGTCTGTCAATTTGCATGCATCCAATGGGTGGATAGAGCACAGAATGGATAGTTTGTCGACAACCGAGCATCGGTCTAGCCACCCCCTCACATCCCCCCCATTCTCGGGGTATGTTTCCGTGCCATCCCGGGGCACTAATCTTGTGACTGGCAAATCGGCCAAGCCGAACTCTTCCAGCAATTCTGTCACCTCCTGGTCATCCAGAACCGGGTCCCAGATCCCATCCGGGCCAATCAGATGGCACCAAGGCGAGAGGTCCTCCAGGGAAAATGGCAGAATGCCGATCGGGGTTGCAATCATCACTACGGTCCTCGGATTTTCGATCAAGTGCATGACGACCGAAGCCAATGCGGAATTCCTCCATGGAGGAGGCGCGCCCTCGATCAATAGGACTCCATCGGGAGGGCCAGTGGACGAGTCCCACCAAGAGCCCGGAACCCTCCACCTCATCGCCAATAGGGCCTGAATGTGGAGGATGTGCGGACGGTACTCTATTTCCTCGCCCAGACTCTCCCCCCCTTCTCTTAGCGGGTTAGATGAGGCGATCATGCTCAGCACCGATTCGCCCACTGGCCCATCGTCAGGTTCGTCTAATTGCTCCTGCAGCCAGACAAACGCCTCCCGGAGATGGGGAGAGGCGTGACTCCTATGCTCGGCTAGCTGCCAGATCGTCCCGTTCCTGATTGCCTCACGACATCTTGCTAGCTCTGACTGAGTGACTTCGAGGTTGTGCCTTGCGAGGACCCTCGACCTGTCTTCCGCATCTAGATCCTTGATCATCTGGGGAGTAGTTCCGAATAGTGCGCTTGATTGGAATGGCCACTCCTTCAAGTCGTCCAGTTTCAACGTTCCATCCGGCGTGAGTATTCGGTCGTCTCTAGCAAAAATAGCATAAGCAGCGCTGTCGAAAAGATCTACCCCCAGAGCAATGGCCATCGGGAAAAGCAGCGGATGACCGCATCCAAAGAAGTGCACTGGACGTTCTGGTGGAAGTGATGACTTTGAAGACAGGAGGATTTCGAAGAGTTCCTTGTACCTCTGTTGTTCCATCAGCGGAACGATCCCTCCGATTGGATGCACTGCGAAACCTCTTCCGTTGCTTTCCGAGGATCCCATTAGCAGGGAAGACTGGACCCTCAAGTCAGAATGTGTCCCCCCTTGTATCGGGCCGTTGAGAAGTAGGTCCGGTCCTGCCACCGAAAGCGAAGGCACAGACCGATTGGCAGTCTCAGTTACCGCTCCTTCGAGTTCGTCCCTAGTCATGTCTGGCCTGCCGAAAACGTCGAGCATGGTTCCTAAATCGACACCCATGTCCCTCTGGAAGGACACGATCTCCTCGGGAGATACCTCGACGTCGCCATAGACGTATGACTGGAACGTCCCAGAGTCTGTGACTATGGCACCGGGGAAATCCAACAGTGAGTGGATCCCTTTTGAGAGCGCCTCGGACCTTAGTTCGTCGTGCTTCCAAATCACGTAAGAGTTGGTAATCAGGGCATCTACACCGTAAGATTCCCACATCTCCCGTGGTTCTATGGTCCGTAAGTTCGGGTTGATCACTGGCAATAGCATCGGAGTCGTAATTACTCCATGATTTGTATGGAAGCGCCCGATACGAGCAAGGCCGTCCCTCTGGATGATTTCGAACAGACCAAGGTCCTGTTCTCTGCAACCTTCCGGGTCCGGACGCGCGGCCATGGCCATTGCAGGGAGTGGGTGCCATCAATCCTCGGTCGATCTAGACTCGACTTCGAGGGACACTGAACCTCCCTTGAGAGACAAGCGGACCTCGTCACCAGTATTGATTCCGATGGTGGGATCTTCCTGGAATCCATGGGCGTATGGGACCCCAAGCAAGGAGGCCGCAGGAAGTGTTAGAGGGCAGACGTCACGATTAACGATTGCAAGAGGGCCATTGCCAGTGTAAACTAGTCCCATCAGGACGAAGGGTGCGACTGTGGAACCTGATCCCTTAGGGTAAATCAGAACGGTGTCTTTGATGGAAATGCCGTCGAGCGGATGGCCAGGCTCCTCAATCACCCCCGTATCCCTATTTACATACCCGAGGTAAGTGATGGGGACGTCAGTCACAAGGGCTCGCCCTTGGACAACCCAATCGCTCTGGCTTGGTATCCCCTTCCCGGATGTCTCGAATTTCTCACCTTGGTAAGTCTTCGCAGTGGCAAACGTTTCTGCAATTGAGTCAGATAGTGCGGGCGAGGGGGCATCAGCAAGGGAGTCGTCGAATGCGTGTGCTACACAATCCACGATGGAAGTCACACTGGTTGGGATTCGGTTCAACCCACTGGTCAGGTAGTGCTCGGCCTTGAGCGAGTTTGTCAGCAAGTGGTTGTACTTGGAACGATTGTAAGGGGTGACTTCCGGGCAGGTGTCCTTCAGGACTAGTGCTCCGGCCTCCTCGAGAAGGTCGAGCGTTCCGTCTGCAGCAATCAGTTCGTAATTATACGAGCTCATGAAGAGCCAGAGTCTCTTGTCTTCAATTACCTCTCCGAGCTCCATCCTAGCCCTCACCGCTGCGGCTGTTTCCCTAGCCTCGCCAACACTGGCCTGAGGGCATCCGATTACTACGAGGTCGACCCTTCCTCTGGGTGCCAACTCCAGGTACCTTTGCCTGAGGTCGGATCCTTGGAAGGTCAGTTCGCCCTCGTATGAATCCACTTCTGGGGCATCTGCCGTAATTCCATCAGCCCATAGCATGGGGCATCCATAGTTGGCCGCTGCTGCAGTCAGTGCCTTCCTCATCTCAAAACTGGCACCAGGCAATCCAACAAGCCTCGGCATGGGGCCCCATGGGATGTCCCAATCGGGCATTATCTGCTTGCCAATCCAGTCTCCAAGAATGCTCCAGTCGGTTAAATCCGACATTTCTGCCTCTACATTAACTAGAATGTTCGGCTTCCTGTTTGATTCTAGATGCAACCCCCACTTCGGGGCCCATCCAGTGAGGGCAGTAGCTAGAGCAGAGAGTCCTGACTCACGATTTGTAACTAAGGAAGTGTACGAATTAGAGAAGCAGACTGCGTTTGACTCCGCCCAAGATCCTATGCCTTCTAGATCCTCGATTCCTCGATCATATGGGGTGCAGGACAGAGTTGCCTCGATTCCCAGATCAATGTATGATTGGACGATCTCAAACTGAAGCTCGAGGAAGTCCGGGTAATCGATCCCCATTTCTTCCATCTTCTCATGGTCGCACCCAGCAGAATTCAGAGTGGTTGGAATAGAGACTTTCCCCATAGGGTCACCTGAGAGATCCGAGAGGAATCTCCTTAGACCATGGCCCCCAGTTATCACACTGACTCCTGAAACATGCGCATTTCCTACCTCGATATACTCAGAAGCGCCTGCAGTCGAAGCAAGATCTACCACCAATCGGGCCGCCTTCTGCTTTGTCGGGCCCATTGAGCCGTCCAACATATTTCTGAGTTGGGGGGGTATTTCCACGGTGCATGGTCGAAGCGTCGCACCTTGAATGCCACGCAGAATGTATCCCACAATTTCCTATTAATCAACACCCGCCTACTTGCAGGGATCAGAGGCAAGTGGGCCTGTGTTGCATTGTGTTCCTTAATCTGGTATCGATTAAGACCGATCGAGCATTTACACTACTACGGGCACGACTAAGTGTGGCGGGAAATGTGAACACTTTGGGTCACCATGGATGAGTCTCCAATCATGTCACTGAAACAGAGGATGGTTGGAAGCAAGGCATTCCGTGCTTTCTTGGTTTTCTCGATCTTTCGGGCCTTCTACGGGGCAGGAATTCTGGTTGTCACATACTTTCTCGCGACTAGCGAAGATGCTCCGATGTGGACATCTGTCGCCTTCCTACTCGCTTCAATGGTATTCTCTAGGGTCATTTTCCGGTCCATCAAGAAAAGGTGGCCAGAGTTGTTTTCATAGGGACTCGCCCAGTCTCCTCATTATTGTGGTCGCCGACTCGACGCTATGAATCGTCTCAACGCTCTTCCCTGCGGACCAGATGTCCTTCGATGACTTCGAACCATTGGACATCCTCCGCCATCTCCTGAAGGAGAGGATGTTCAGAATCCACCTAGTTCTGTGCTTCCACCTCCCAGAAAGAAGTCTCCTGATAATCCAGGGGTTGTCCCTCTTGTAGCCGGGAGTCTTGATCACAGATACTGGAATCCCAGTAAGTTTGACTGTCCAGTCTATGTCGTCCTCCCCGGAGTCCACAATTGCAACCTTGTAACCCTCTGGCATAGTGCACTCGGTGGTTGCGATGAACCTGGTCCCCATCTGGACCCCGTCATAACCGATTCTGAGTGCCTGCTTCAGCTCCTGCTCGCTTCCGACTCCTCCTGCACAGACAAGGGGCAGCCCTAGATCCGACAGGTCCTCGTACATCTTCTCCATGCTATCTGTACCGAGGTGCCCACCAGCCCTGTTATTCACACATATCAGCCCGTCTACACCGCACTCCACGCCCTTCTCAGCATGATACCTTGTTGTTACATCGTGGTAGACGAAACCCCCCTTGGCATGGACCCTTTCACAAACCCAGTCGGGCTTGCCAAGTGAGGTGACGAAGAATCTGATTCCCTCGTCCAATGCTATGTCGATCCACTGGGACATCCTTTGCAGGTACTTGTCGTTGCCCTTCTCGATCAAGGCGTTGAACCCTATCTGCCTGTCCGTTTGCGACCTAATGTACCTGATTCCTTCGACAAGGCCCTGATTTAGGTCCGGCTTGTCGAAACCGTGAACCACAGTTAGGGAGACAGGCTGGACGATTGCCATTCCACCCCCATTTGCCGCCGCAGAAACCAACTCTGGGTTGGAGCACGGGTACATGGCACCGCAAATGATTGGGTACTCTACTCCAGCGTGTTCCGTGAGCCTCGTTTTTACCAAGAGTTCATCCCCCCTTCATGACGAGGAAGTTCCACTTGAAAACCCACTCCGAGACCACTTCTCCCTGGGAGTCGCTCCCGACTGATGTGAGTTCGAAATCGACCGGTTTGCCCGTCTCAATGCTCTGTTCTAACGCTCCTCTAGCGAGATTTCCGTCCTCGCATGTGAATCTTATCCTGCCCTTGGCCATCTTTGTGAACTTCGCTTCCTGACCAACCACCAAGGTTCGAGTTGGTGCTTCCATAGAGTTCACCAGTGCTAGAGGATAACCAGCGGTGGAGAGTTCGGCGCCCATTCCCTGAACCGCCCAGTACATGCTACTGAAAGGATTCTGTGACCTCCATCCACCGGGAATCGAGACCACGCAAGATTCTGCATCTAGCTTGTCCATCCTCAACCCCGAGAACCTGGAAGCGGGGAACTTTCTGAAGGTCCAAAGCAGGAACCTGATGGGGGACTTGATCTTCTTTATCTCTGAAGCAAGCCGTTCTTCGTCCACAAGCACAAATTAACCACTGAGCACTGTCTGAAGAATAATGTGGTTGGACCCCAATTTCATCCATTGGTGCAGATGGAGCATAGACAGAAATCACTCAAATAGTGCCATTGCCAGCGCGTACTATGGTGGACTTTGGCCTCTCAGAGGAGCAGAAGATGATCCGAGACATGGCCAGGGAGTTCTGCGACGAAGAGGTAGTACCCTTTGCCGAGAAATGGGACAGAGACGGCACTTATCCGATGGATGCAATCGGGAAGGCACATGAGCTAGGCTTGCTAAACGTCACAATTCCTGAAAAGTACGGAGGGGCCGGAATGACCTCCGTTGATGAGATGATAATCTGCGAAGAAATGTCCAGGGGGGATCCTGGATTCGGTACCGCCAGCTATCACACGATGCTGGCATCCCTTCCAATATTGACAGGAGGAACTGAGGAGCAGAAGGAAGAGTATCTAGGAAGGGTGGCTTCAGGGAAGCTTGCAGCCTACTGCGTGACTGAGCCGGATGCTGGTTCAGATGTGCAGTCCCTGAGTACTGAGGCAGTCAAAGATGGGGATGAGTATGTAATCAACGGCAACAAGGCATGGATCTCTGGTGCTGGATACGCAGATTGGTTCTTTGTTCTCGCCTATACTGACAAAACTGCCGGATACGGGGGCCTGAGTGGTTTCATTGTTGACTCTGATGCTTCGGGGATAGAGCTCGGGAAGAAAGAGGGCAACATGGGCCAGAGGTGTTCAGACACAAGAGGGGTGAGTTTCAGCGATGTCAGGGTCCCAGAGGCGAACTTGGTTGGAGGGAGCGAGAATGGGGGCTGGATGAATGCGATGAAGGCTTTCGATCACTCTAGGCCAGCAGTGGCTGCGGCTGCAGTCGGAAACGCCAGAGGGGCGATGGAGGAAGCTTGGGCGTACGCCAACCAGAGGGAGACATTTGGAAAGGCGATATCTAAGCACCAGTCCATTTCATTCATGCTAGCAGATATGGCTACGAAGATAGAGGCAGCTAGACTACTCACCCTCAGCGCGGCTCAAGCACTTGACTCGGGAGAGAGGGCGACACTGAAGTCTGCACATGCAAAGAGGTTCGCAGCGGACATGTGCATGGAGGTGACGACTGATGCTGTACAGGTACTGGGCGGTTACGGTTACTCGGAAGAGTACCCAGTGGCTAGAAGGATGCGTGGGGCGAAGATCTACCAGATATTCGAAGGAACGAGTCAGATACAGAGGATGATCATCAGTAGGGAGTTGGGGCCTTCATTCTAGACGCTTGCAATCTCAATTCTCCCTCTCGGATTGCTTTCAGACGAGTTCTTTCCCCCCAGATTTGACATTCTCTCGAGCCAACTCTCCACGATTTCTTTCCTCTCTGCGAAGTCGACCTCCGATGTATGGGGCATTCTCTCGATCAAATGCATGCTAGAATTCGAGTCAGTGATCTCCAGATGCTCGGATAGCAATACGTAGTGGTCCAAACCCAAAGTCTCATCTTCGCCGGCTTGAATGACCAGGAATGGGAGTTCGGGAACGCCCCAAAATGGGACTTCCGAGTTTGCGTACCTGACATTGAGGTCAGGGTGGATCCTCTCGTGCTCCCTTCGGAGGACGTGCCTGACCCAGGGCTTTGCCATTACCATCCGACCGGGAAGTTTGCTGTCGATCAGCATCGGGAATGAGGAAACCGGTGATTCAAGGATGACTCCCGCCAGCTTTGAGGACCACCAACTGGAGGGGTGGCTGGACAATCTTAGGGTAATGAAGCCCCCCATGGAGTGACCGTAGATGAAGACCCTGGAAGGCTCGAATCCGAGTTTCCTTGGTGCTGCTTCCAACAGGTCCTCGGCATCGGCAACCGCCTTCAGTAACGTCCAGTCGTAGCGCCTGCCTTGCCGGCCGAAACCTCGTTGGTCGAAGCCAATTACATGGAAGCCTAGTGAGTTGATGTGCTGGCATCGGGACTCGCCCCGACCCAATGAAGACGAGTAGCCATGCAGGTACATGACTAGGTCTCGACTAGAATCCGATCCGGGTAGCCAGAATGCCTTGAGATGCTCGCCCCCCCAGCCAGCGAAGTCCAGTTCGGACCACCTCTCATCCGAGATATCCACGAATTCCCGAGTTGGAGTTGTGAAAACAGTAAGGTAAATCTTCCAATACACGAATAGCCATGCTATGACTGGGATAGACGCGCCCACTAGCAACAGGAAAAGCGGCAAATTTAGCAAATCGGGCGAGATCGCAATCAGCCCAACCTCGATAACGAAGAATATCGTAAGCGTAGTCGGGATAGAGGGGACCCAACTTTTCGGGGATCGTGCATAGGCTGCAGCCCCATTTGAGTCCTGAACGAAGCTTTCCTCGCTCGAAATCATCAAATCATCACCTCTGGATACTCCATCAGGGTCTTTGGGCCCGACTGGATTTTTGCTGCAAGGCTGATGGTCTCGGGGAAAATCCGGTCGAAGAAGAATCTCGCACTGGACAATTTTGCGTCGTAGAACGGGTCGCCCCTTCTTTCAAGGCATACTTGGGCGGTCTTGGCCCAGGTGTATCCGAGAAGGACGTTTCCGAAGTAGCGACAGTAGTCGGATGCTCCTGCAGCTAGGAAATTTGGGTTTGCCATACCTTCGGAGACCATCATTAGAGTGAGTTGCTGCAGACCTCTGACTCCTTTGTAGAGGGGTTTGTTGAACTCCTCCATATCCTTTGACTCCCTGTTCTCCTCGATGAACTCAATCAGTGGCCACATAAGATGGCGGAGGTTAGCCCCGAAGTCTTTGGTGATTTTCCTGCCGGCGAGGTCCAAAGCCTGAATTCCGTTTGTCCCCTCCCAGATTTTTGAAATCCTGACATCCCTGTAGAACTGCTCGACACCGAATTCCGAACAGTAACCGGCACCCCCCATGACTTGCATGCAGGTATCGACCGTCTCGCATCCCAGGTCTGTGAAGTGGGCCTTTACGATTGGAGTTAGCAAAGCGACCAACGCACTAGCTGACTCTGACACCTCTTTGTCATCGCTGTGCATCTGGTCAAGAAGAATCCCAGTCCAACTTGCTAGGGCGCGGCATCCCTCGATGTTTACCTTGGCTTGCAACAGCATTCTACGTACGTCGGGATGGACCAATATGCTGTCAGCCTCTTCCTCGGGGTCCCTGGTCCCCCTGAGGTCCCTTCCCTGCCTCCTCTCCCTGCACCAAGCCGCAGCATTCTGGTAGGAAATCTCAGCGAGACCGAGTCCCATCATTCCGGTCGCAAGCCTCTCCCTGTTCATCATCTCGAACATCAGTGGCATTCCCCTGTGCAATGGGCCGACCAGCCATCCGACGCTTTGTTCAAAGTTCATGACGCAGGTGGGGCTGGCGTGCAATCCCATTTTTCCCTCTGAGCCAGAGCAGGTGACTCCATTCTTCTGGTGGTTTAATTCATGGGAAGACCCTGCCAATGGACCGCTCCCCCAATCTGAAGGAAGGTGCTTTGGCACTAGGAATAGGGATATTCCCTTTGTCCCCTCTGGCCCCCCAGGAACCTTAGCAAGAACGAGGTGCAGGATGTTTTCAGTCATATCGTGCTCTCCAGCAGTGATGAACATCTTGGTGCCCGAAACTTGGTATGAGCCATCGGGCCTTGGTTCGGCCTTTGTAGAAATGAGCCCTAGATCGGTGCCTGCATGGGGCTCAGTTAGGCACATGGTTCCTGCCCACTCGCCAGTAGCAAGCTTTCTTGCGAAGTAGTCTACCAAATCCTTGCTCCCATGTTTGCTTAGGACTTCGTAGACTCCGTTGGAAAGTGCCGGGAAGACACTTAGCGCCATACAGGTGGCAGTACCATACTCGGACCAAGTTACCGACTGGAAACACAGAGGAGCGCCCATCCCGCCATGTTCAGGTTTGCACGAAGTGCTGAACCAACCCTCCTCCATCCCCCTCTTGTATGCGTCTTTGAATCCGTGTGGCATGGTTATCTCGCCTCCCTCAAAGATCAGGCCCTCCCTATCCCCGGTCTCGTTTATTGGGAGCCAGACTTCCTTAGTGTGATTTCCCCACCCTTCTATCATCAATGACAGGGAATCTTTGTCGAAGTCATCGAATCCCAGTCCTTCGAGCGACTCTATTGCATCGAAAACCTCGAAAAATAGGAACTCGTATTCCCGATTTGGTGGATTCCATTCTGCCATCTTATCACCTCAGTTCCTAAGTGGCTTGCCCGTTCCAAGCATATGCTCCATCCTTGCGAGTGTGTCAGGGAGGCGTCCCAACTTCCCTATCGCCTCCCTCTCCATCTCCAGAATGTCTTCTTCTCCCAGGGATTGTGTGAAATCTGTGACGCCCCCAGTCAGAACTCTAGCTAGTTCCCTCGTCACCACCACGTCATGAGGCGTTGCGTTTCCAGAAAGTTCTAGGTCATTGACCGCCAATTCTAGTGCTTTCAAACCGGTTAGTCCGGGTAGATTGAAAACTCTGGGCTCGGGAGGCTCGTAGCCTTCTCCTAACTCCAAAACCACGTTCTTCGCATCGGCAATAAGTCGATCTCTGTTCATGGTGATCTTATCCCTGGGAGATAGGAAACCCATAGAACGAGCCTGCTCTGCTGATTTGGAGACCTGCGCAGTTCCTATGTATTCGAAGGCCTTCATTACTGGCCCCATAGGGCCCTCGCTGACCAACTCGAAGTCTCTAAGTCGGCCTATGAGCTCCTTGCAACCCCCCCATGCTGGAACTATTCCCACACCTACCTCAACTAGACCGATGTATGATTCGCAATGGGCTTGGATTGCATCGCAGTGGAAGAGGATCTCCGCGCCCCCTCCCAAGCACATACCAGCGGAGGCGGCAACAACAGGAATCTTGCTGTACTTGAGTTTCTGGTATGCAATCTGGCCGGAAGAAATGAACTCCTCTACATCCTTCCATGACCCCAAGTTCACAGCGAACAAAACGAGTCCAAGATTTGCTCCGGCTGAGAAGTTTTGTGCATCGTTACCCACAACAATACCTCGCCAGCCTCCCGATTCTGCCAAATCGACGGTTTTGGAGATCATCTCGATAATCATAGGGTCGATAGCATTCATCTTAGAATGGAACTCCAATAGCAGAATTTCGTCTCCGAGGTCCCATACGCTAGCTGATCCATTCCTCTTGAGCGGTTTGCCCCTCCTTTTGAGGTCGGAAACAGAAATCATGGAGTCTGCCCTACCCAGTGTTGACACTGAGCCATCAAATGAGAGGAAGTTTGTTTCTCCGCCCTCTATGGAGTAAAAAGAGCCTCTTGGGATTGCCTTTGCCAGGAAATCTGGGACTTCTCGACCGCTTGACTCTAATCGGTAGGCGAGTTCCTCCAAACCAATCAAGTCCATCATCTCGAAGGGGCCTCTTTTCCAACCATAGCCAACTTTCATTGCACTATCTATCGAGTAGATGTCATCTGAAATTTCTGGGGCAATTCTTGCCGCGTATGAGAGGGTGTCGAGAATTACTTCACGAACTAGTTCTGCACCCCTGTCTGGGTAGTCCATTATCTGACTCAATCCCTGCTTCCCCATTTTGGCTGACTGGAATGCGGCATTGCGATCCACTGGTGAATACTCTCCCGAAGTTAAGTTCCTAGCTTCCTTGACCTTTTTCTCGACAGCCATGTTTAGTCGGTAGAAGCCACCCTTGCCCTTCCTCCCAATGTTCCCTTCGGAAATCATTGCATCTACTAGTTCTTTTCCGGCACCGGAGAAATCATGCAAAGGATCACCAGAAGGAAGCCTATCGAGCAAGCTGGAGACTATGTTTGGAATCAAATCGATTCCGACTAGGTCCATCAGTCCGAACACTGCAGTCTTAGGGACGCCAATTGGCCTTCCAAGCATAGCATCGGCCTGTTCAACTGATAAACCCAGGTCTAGCGTTGCCTTCAGAGACCTCTGAACGAAGAAAATCCCCAGCCTATTCCCAATGAACCCAGGGGTATCTTTGCACAATATGACCTTCTTACCGAGTCTCTCGTGTGCGAATGAGCAGAACCTCTCGACGGTCGAGTTATCGACTTCAGATGAAGACACCACTTCCAGTAGTGGGAGGTACCTAGGGGGATTGAAGAAATGAGTTATTAAGAAGCGTGAAGCCATTTCATCTGGCATCCCCTCTATCAATTCTGATCGTGGAATTGTGGAGGTGTTTGAAGAGACGATTGTCTCAGGTCCAATGAACTCTGACACCCTAGAGAAGATTTCCCTTTTGATTTCAAGATTCTCGACGACGACTTCCACTACCCAATCGACCTCCTTGAGTAGTCCCAGATCATCCTCAACGTTACCGGGAGTGATGAGGTCTACGTTCCTCTTGTGCATCAACATCTCTGGGTTAGATTTCTGCATCATTTGCATTGCATTTCGAGAGATTGAGCTGCGATCTTCGCCCTCGCTGGCGATGTCTAGTAGCAAAACGTCACAACCGGCATTGGCGCAATGAGCAGCTATCCCTGCACCCATAACGCCACTTCCGATTACTGCGACGCTGCCTATTCTATTTGTCAAAAAACCACCTATATCCTCTCCAAAATTGTGGCCATGCCCATTCCACCGCCGACACATAAGGTCGCTAGGGCACTCTTTGCGCCTCTTTTCTCCATCAACTGAGCGGCCTTCCCGGTAATCCTGGCTCCGCTTGCTCCGAGCGGGTGGCCCAATGCTATGGCGCCACCCTCGACGTTTACCTTCTCGTGATCAAGACCCAATTCACCAATGACAGCAAGGGATTGGGCTGCGAATGCCTCGTTAAGCTCAATCAACTCAATCTCGTCCAGAGGCATTTTTGCCCTCTCCAGGGCCTTTCTTGTTGCTTGTACGGGACCGATGCCCATTATTTCCGGAGCGCATCCGGAAACTGCAATGCTCTTGATCCTAGCCAAGTTTTGGAGCCCGTTCTTTGCAGCGAAATCTTCTGAACAGACAAAGACGAATGCTGCACCGTCAGTCAGAGGGGAGGAGGTTCCGGCTGTGACGGTACCATTTGAGACGAATGCTGGACGGAGCTTGCCTAGAGCCTCGGAGTCGGTTTCAGGCCTGATGCAGCCGTCTTCATCCACAATCCGATCACTGGTTTCTATAGGTACGATCTCATCATGAAATCCGCCGGATTCTCTGGCCCTATGGGCCTTCGAATGGCTATTGATGGAGAATTCCTCCTGCTCTTCCCTGCTGATTCCGTACAACTTAGACAGATTTTCTGCCGTCACACCCATTGATGTGAGTGCCTCTGAGGGGAGTTTTGGATTTGGCATCGGGTTGAACCCAGTCATGGGTATTCGGCTCATGCTCTCTACCCCCCCGGCAATGAAAGCGCTACCATGTCCAGCGTTCACTCTAGATGCAGCGTCGTGAATGGCCTGCATAGAAGAGCCGCAGAAGCGGTTTATTGTGGCTCCCGGCACCGTTTCCGGAAGGTTGCTGAGGAAGGTTACGACTCTAGCCAAATTGTAGCCTTGCTCCGCCTCAGGAAATGCACACCCCAGCAGCAAGTCGTCAATCTCTGATGGATCTATCTGCAAGTCAGAAAGTAAATTGTTGACTACTTTTGAGGCTATATCATCGGGCCTTGAGTTGGCCAAGTACCCCTTTCTTGCTGGTGTGAAGGGTGATCTTGAGAAACCCGCTATTACTGCCATAAATAATGCACTAGATGCAATAATTAAACTAGAGGGTGAAGAAGATTACAACTAGTGTAATTTTGAACACTAGATATTCAAAAAAAACACCCAAAAATGGGCATTCATGAGTTTTTTCTCCTCTGACGAAGTGACTCGGTGGAGACTACCGCAACAGGGGCTTGGAGGTTGAATGAAGGCACGAACCCTGCCATCGGAACCCGGACCACAGAATCTGACTTTCTCAATATTGATTCGGGGATGCCGTCGTGCTCGCCGCCAACCACGATTAGGACATTCCCAGTGAGATCTTCTTCCCATGGCTCTATTTCACCGCTGTCTTCAAGTGAGACAATCCTAAATCCCGCTTCCTTTGCCCTACTCACAATCTCCTCCCCATTCACCCAATGCACGGGCATGAACCTGTTAGCCTTCATCGAGGCCCTCTTGGCCGCTTTCTTCTGGGAATGAGTAAGATCGCCGTCCACGAAGACGGCTGAGGAGCCGCTAACTTCTGCGGTTCTAATTGTGAAGCCAATGTTGACTGGGTATTTCGCGCCAGCAATTAGCCACATCACGCCCCCGTAATCCAGAGTCTTTGCGATTGATGCCCCGGGGTCCCTACCGACTAGAGCTAGGATAGGGGGAGGGGAGTTTTCGATGTTTTTCCGGGACATTCGCCACATGTCGCTATTCGAGGATTCCCTAACCGGGATCCCTCTGCTCTCGGCGACCTTGCGCAACCTAAGTGCTTCCTGGTCCGAGGATCCTCTGAGGAAGAGGATCAAAGTGACATCTTCGGAATCTAGAGCTCTGGAAACCTCCGCCACGCCACAACGCTGCATAGTTTCTGCTTCGGGTCTGGATTAATCTGCTTTCGGTTAACATTAATCCCGTATTTCGCGCAATGATTTGTAATATCTAGCCCTCAAGGGGAAGGAGAATTTCGTTTCTCCTCAAGAAGGGCAGCGTTGACGGATCGTCGTAAACAGCTAGCATCGCCGGTCCAGAAGGATTTAGCCCTTCATTCGCGACTAGGCTCTCCAATCTCCTCTTTAGGCGCTCTGACTTCTTCTTACCGGAGAACCCTGAGAATGAAAGTGCTGCCATGGCCTTTCCAGATGAGTGAACAAGCTGAACTCCATTGTCATCAGGCTGAGGGAGTTCTTCCATTGAGTACTCCGATGGCATAGTGAATGCCATTATCGACCCTCCTCTGTCTTGCCAAATGTGAACTGGGGCAGTCATCGCTATCTCCTGCTGCCTTTCGTTTCTCCCGAAAATGTAACCTGCAATTCTACGGAATCCTCCACTAGAGCCCCTCCAGTTCGTTCCTTCAACCCTCACCCTCGCTTGAATTGTGTCAGAGTACCTCCTTACTTCGAAACCTGAGTGCTTGGAGATGATCTCGTATTCGGGCTCCTCGTAAGTTGCTGCCACGCATTCGAGGTGAGCATGGTAGACTTGGATTTTATGACATGAGGCCCATCGGGGTGCATATGGAAATTACTCGCCAACTTGTTCTCGTCTTCACATTCGTAATGGGGCCGATGGTGCTTGTCTCATATGCCTATGGAGTATCGCATGTAGAGAATCCAACAGAACTCTGGGGAGGCATGCCGGAATCCTGGCAGACATTCATCGTGCCGTTCATGTTCCTAGCAGCAATTGGATTCATAATGTACTGGTACATCGTTTTCTTCTATTTCGAAGAGGGAGTGATGGATTCCCTAAGATGGCCATGGGGGGAGTCCGATGGAATGGGCGCATCCAGACTTCTTCTTACGTTCGCCTTAATCATGATTCCATCTGCACTATGGTTGGAGAGCACGATTTTTCATATGGAAAACGATTACTCATGGACGCCAATTCTTGTAGTGGGCACTCTGTTGTTGACATCCATCGGAAATGTGATGATGGGACTCATAGCAGTCAGTGCCTACCAAGATGGTTTGGACAGATCTTCCTTGATGATAGTTGGCTCGGTCTTCATGGCCATTCAGTGTATTCTCAACGATTTCGTTATTTGGACCTACAAGTTCCCATGGTGAGGTTTGAACAGACAACATAATGCCAACCCCCCCTATGGCGAGTCGTGTCTTCTGCTTGGCTGATCGTTGGCACATATGCAATAGGCATGGTCCTATTTGCTATATGGGCCCGGAGGGACTTAGGAGATGAGGACGAGTCCTACTACCTAGCAGAAAGAGGACTCTCGGGACCGGTGCTCCTGATTACAATGGCAGCAACAAACTTCAGTGCATTTACTGTTTACGGGTCCAGCGGAGCAGCTTACAGAATAGGACTCTCATTCCTACCGATAATGGCATTCGGAACTGGTTTCATGGCTGTTTCTTTGTATGTTCTGGGGAGGAAGGTGAGATCTCGTTCGCTTGAGCATGGTGCGATGACGGCTCCAGAGATGGTGCTTGGACAGACCGGATCCAGGGGTGCCCAGGTTTCCATGGCAACTGTTCTTGTTCTAGCCACGATACCATACTTGGCGTTGCAGCCTAGAGCTGCGGGAATAGTTGTCTCGGCCCTATTTGGAGTTTCAGAATGGATTGGGGCCGTTCTTGTCACCGTCCTAGTCGTGGCCTACACTATTACTGGTGGTCTGAAGGCCGTTGTAAGAACTGATATTGTTCAGGGGGCCATTGCACTCGCCTTACTCTGGCTGGGACTGATCATGGTGGTGGGCAATGCTGGTGGCATCCAAGTAGCAATGGAAGAGCTTTCTGCATCTGAGCAGACTGCAGGACTCCTTGGAAGGGATGGAAACTACACCATGCTAATTTGGACCAGCACAATGATCCTATGGCTCTTCGCTGACCCAATGTTTCCCCAGTTATATCAGCGACTGTGCGCTGCAGATAGTGACAGGTCGATTGGCAGAATGGCTACTCTGTACCCTGCTGTTGCATGGTTGGCATTCCTGCCTCCGATATTAATTGGGACATTGGGGCATTTGGAATACCCCGAGCTAGACAGAGCGGGCTCAGACAAGATTCTCCCGACACTGATAATGGACATCGGGGGTGATTGGCTTGGAGGGCTAGTTCTTGTGGCAGGACTTGCTGCTCTAATGTCGACGATGGACTCGCAACTGCTTGCTACTGGTTCTCTTGTTTCACGGGACCTCATTCCAGAAGGGCGTGACTTTCCCCACGTAAGGGAAATTGTGATTTGCTCCCTTGCAATTCTGGGACTATTCCTTTCCCTATTGTCAAATCTCTCAATCCTGGATTTGGGGCTTCTTGCTTTCTCGATGTATGCAGTAATGTTTCCGGCGGTTTTTGCATCGGCGCACACCAATAATATTGACGGGCGTTCAGTAATTGCATCCATAGTTGCAGGAGAGTCGGTGGTTCTTCTGGCAATTTTCTCTCCCGAGTCATTCGACGGATGGTGGGTTCAACCGGTAAAGGCGGCTATGCCAACTGCAGTAATACCATCCCTAGGTGCAGCAATGATTTCCTTAGCACTGAGTCAATACTTCTTCTCAAGTGATTCTTCCTTAAGAGAATGGTTGGAAATTGACCGTAAGGGCATTCTACCGATGGTCGGATTTGTTGTGATATTTATTCTCGCCCAGGACTACTGGTGGTGGGGTGAGAATGGCACGTCTGCATTGGGCCTCCCCATCTGGATTTGGTGGGCTGCTGCTCTTTCCATATTACAAACGGTAATTATGGCAAATTGGGTTAGGAAGGAGACGTCCCGTTAGAGTCAAGTCTGGCATCGCTGTCTAGGGCTCATGGGAGTTGGTAGGGCACTGTTGTTCGGGGCCTTTGCAGCCATTCCAGGAATGTTACTCGCAGTTATTGGTTGGGCGATCAGCGGAAGCCCCCAGGATTGGGGTTATGAGCTATGGCTGGCCTGCTACCTCCCATTCTTCGGTTGTATAGCGGCAGGGTTGGTATTTGGTTGGAGGAGTAACGAGTTAGCCAACGAGGAGGCCTGAAAATTTGAGGCGCGCGGAGAAAGCCGTGCAGATTGGGGAAATATTGGACAGGCTCTATCCTGAGGCCCCCATACCACTGGATCATAAAGACCCATATACACTACTTGTCGCAGTTATGCTTTCTGCTCAGACCACAGATAAGAAGGTAAATGAGGTTACTCCTAGGCTTTTTGAGATTGCAGATCGTCCTGAGTCGATGGTAGAAATTGAAGTAGACATCATTCATGACATAATCAGAGAAGTTGGCTTGGCCCCCACCAAAGCAAGGAATCTTCGAAGGATGGCGGAACAGATTCTGGAAGATGGCGGCGAAGTAAGACCAGATTGGGAATTCCTAGAGTCTTTGGCAGGAGTTGGTCATAAGACTGCCAGTGTAGTAATGGCCCAGGCCTTCGGAGTTCCAGCATTCCCTGTCGATACCCATATCCACAGACTAGCAGCGAGGTGGGGCCTCTCCAGTGGAAGAAATGTAGAGAAAACCGAGAGGGACCTGAAGGCGATTTTTCCAATTGAGACTTGGAATAGTCGCCATCTCCAGATGATTTTCTTCGGGAGAGAATACTGCCCTGCATTGAGGCATAATCTTCGTGAATGCCCGATATGCTCCTGGGCAGCTACCAAGAAGCGCATGAATGAGGAAATGGGGAAGTGAGATGGAAATATTCGAAGGGAGGATCACCTCGGCTGGTTTTGATAGCGGGCATAGATTGGTTATTGGCGACTGGATGAAGTCCCCCTTAGGTAAATTCACCAATGTGATGTGGGCAAGGCCTGATGGGAGCAGGGTCCTACTATCTCCTTCTATCGAGCATGCAAACTATGTCTCCGAACTGTATAATTTCGAAGAAGTGAAGATTGTTGAAATGCGAATAAAGAGAAGCAGAAAGGGACTGGATATTAGGACTGAAGAGATGTCTGTGAGAATGACTTGGGGGGCTTCGTTCGCTATTCCGATCTGGAGGCCACTATGGTTCATTTCCACCATAGAGGCTATATTTGCCAGATTATTTTTCGGAACGAAGACATTTGGAATAACCCGAAACGGAAGGAGGGAGTGGTACTCAGTTAGGTCGATTTCAAGATTACTGACTGCAGAAGCCGAGATGGGTGGCGAGAGTCTTGGGAACAAGGGCAGGTTCATTTCTACAGCATGCTTTGGTTTTAGTGAACCCCCCTCTATTCCGACTTCCATTGGACTGAAGACTTACATCGAGTGATGGCAGCCTTCATGAGAGCGACCCTTCACGGTCTTTCATGGCAGTAGTTGAATTGGAAGTTGGAGACGAGGCCCCTCAGTTCGAAGCGATGGTTACCAATGGAACGACAATTTCTCTTTCCGAGATCATCTCCTCGGGAGAGAAAGTGATCCTATATTTCTATCCGCGGGACAACACTCCGGGATGCACTAAGCAAGCATGCGACTTCCGAGATAACTTCGGCAGATTCAGTGGAAGTGGATGGAGGGTGATTGGAGTTTCTACTGATGGTTCGAAATCTCACCAGAAGTTCATTGAAAAGCACGATTTACCATTTGATTTGATAGTTGACGAAGAGGCTGCTTTGCACGAAGCATATGGGACTTGGAGGGAGAAAAACATGTACGGAAAAACGTACATGGGAACTCTGAGATCGACATTCGCAATAGGGGCTGATGGAAGGCTGGTTTGGGTCGGATACGGCGTGAGGACCAAGGGGCATGTAGAATCCTTGATAGAATCCCTGAAGGTTGATTGAGATGGATCTGAAGGAAAAGAGGGAGCTCGTGGCTGGTTTCCTCAGAAGATGCGTGGATTACGCTAGTGAGTCGATTAGCAGGAAGAGGGAGAGGGGAGTAGGCGAAGAAGAGATCTCGAAGTGGACGGCATACAAGGAATTCACCGAACACGCTGCAATTGAGGTTTCTTCGGGTGATCTCGACTCCTGGCTAGAGGACGAGTAGTCAATTGTCGAAAGCCCTGTCATGGGATGCAGCCCCCAGTCTGTGCTTGTGGGTGTCAACCCGCATCATTGCTCCGGCCACCATCAATAGGGAGTCATCCTCGTTTAGTGCGAAAACTGGCAAACCCGATCTTTCTCCCAAATCCTGAACCCTTCTGGAGCAGACCGATTGTTGGCTAGGCATATGATTCAACTGATTCAGATCGACAATCACCATGTCCCCCATTGAGAGGTTTCCCTCTATGCCCTCAAGTTGCAATCTGTGCATTCTGTCGGGCTCCAAGTAAATGACTCGCCTGGATGGCCTATCTGTCAGCCTCTCTGTTCTTTCTGACCACCTCGACTCGCCCAAGTCGTGGAATCTGTTTCCAGCCTTGGGACCTGGTTCTGCCTCCCCTCTGGTGCCCAAAGAGATAGCCTTAGGGGTGGTGCTTGGATTGGGCAGTCCAAGTAGCCTGAACAGATTGACCACGGACGTGAGGAGGGTTACTCCTCAAAGAGTGCTTCTATGTCGTCTGGGTCAAGATCGTGTTTTTTGCCCCCGAGATCAGGCGCCGGGGGTAGGGGAATCGGATTCTTATTCTCTTGCCTAGTTCCAGTCAGTTCTTCGAAAACGTCTCCCAGTGCATTTATCGAAGGTTCTGCGTAGGGGGTTGCTTCCGAATCAACGGCTTCAGAGTGGGTTTCATTGTCCTCGAAGGTTTGATTCGTTTCATCGAAGGCTGAATCCATGTCAAATGAATGACCCCTCCCCTCAGGGCTCTTTGGTTGTACATTTAACCTCATTACTGCAAAGAATGAGGCTGCAACCAACAGGATGCATAATATGGCGAAACCAAGATTGCTCTGAATGGTTTTGGAAAGGCTTGTGGGTGCCTCTGCAACTTCAATGTCCATAATTATTGAATGGCTGGAGCTATCGTCCAGAACTGTCAGCTTTGCCTGCTTCATTCCACCTGATCTATACGAAACTTCGACCCATCTTCCTGTGAAGTCTACATCATTTGCGGGATCTCCATCGCCATCGGAATCCGTGAAAATATCCACGTCCCAATTGAATATTAGCGAGTCCATATCTGCCGCTGAGTCAATTGTCCCGTTGGCTGATAGTACGAATGCTTCTCCCTGTGAGGGGTTTTCTTCGCTTGAAGAAGCGAACGCTTCTGGAGGGGAGTTGGTCACTGAAAAATATATTTCCACGGAGTCATAATCCCCATCATCATCAGTCACGTGGAAAGTAATCGAACCTGGTGCAGTAGAAGAGTCTGGCCAGGAGTGGATAAGTAGTCCCCCAGGAATGTCACAGTCGTTTTCGGATTGTCCATCGGCATCGGAATCGGTAAAAGTATCCAGATCGAAACAGAGCGTCAAGTCGTCTATGTCGTTTGGGGTGTCGGAGACCCCAGGCTCTATTCTGAACACCTCGTCCTCCTCCAGGTTTCCGAGATCGGTTGTTAATGGGGCAATCTCAGGGGCGACATTGCTGACTTGGATTGGTATGATCAGGAGTTCGCTGCCTTCTCCGTCATCGTCGAAAGCTTGGAAAGTTGCCAAATGCATCCCTGAGGAGTTGTAGCTAATGTTGCTAACTGAGCTGCTGAGTCCCGCTGAAGTGTAGTTTACATCGGGACTGGTTTCTGCATCCGGAACCCAGACATACAACAGTGAGTCCAAGTCATTTACAGAGTCCTCTGCTTGTCCTAGGAAAGTTACCTCCTGGCCCTCGTTTACTGTAAATACCCCCCTACTGTCGGGGAAAATTCGCCCTCCATCGCCCAGGTACAATTCGACAACGGGATTGCTGGGTGCGATATTGCTTACATTGATGGAATGGCTGGCCAATGTAGTAGCCCCGTCGTCGTCGGTTGCCAGCACTTCAATGGAATATTCCCCCTCGATCATCGGAGTCACTGTGCAAGTCGTACTTACTCTCCCCTCTGAACACTCTGCACCCCAAAGGAATTCAACAGGTGCTTCTGGATTCTGTGAATCCAAGTCCCAGCTCTCAAGAATCGTGAAAGTAATTGGATTTGTGACTTCGATTTCATCTGTCTCAGAACCGATAGTTGCCATTGGAGGTTGATTTTGTACGGAAATCGAACTCTGGGTGGAAGAGCTGTCTCCTTCATCATCCGAAACTATCAGGACTACATGGTACAAACCATCGTCGCCCCATGACCAGTTGATCTCGCAATCTTCCTCCTCTGCGTCATTGAGAAATTCGGCCCCGTCATCGGCAAAAATAGAGAATCTGCAGTACACAGAACCCCCGTCCGGATCTAATGAAGACGTTCCGTCGAAATTAACTTCCTCCAGAGTAATTGGGGAATCGGTAGGAGAAATTTGGAGAGAGGGGGTTGGCAAGGACCCTACGAAAATGACAAAGGAACCCTCGTTATTTGACCGGTTACCGTCACCAGAAATCTCATCGGGATCTACTTCGAAGTAGATGTACACGTTTCCAAATGGATGGTTTTCTGGAACTGTCCAGTTGACCTCGACCCTAGACTCTTGAAGACTGGCCAACTGAGGGACGTGCCCAGTTACTTCGGATCCATCAGGTGCGTCGACAACTATCGTAGTCTCTGGAGAAGGGTTTAGCCCCCTGTTCATCACCTGCAACGAGAACGTCATCACATCGCCTCTGACGGCAGAGAATCCCATGCTTGGATCTAGTGAAACTTCATTGCCAGTAGAAGGCCTGAATCTTTGAACCGAAACTCCCGATGATCTAGAGACCAAGTCGATCTGGTGGACATCTGAGTCGATAATTAGTGTAGATGCCCCAATTATTCCCTCCGATTCTATCCAAGCAACTAACCCATGGCTCCCCAGTTCACCTTCCCCAATCGAATCGTCTGGATTTGAGCCTGAATTGAACTCCAGTTGTATTGTGCCATTGGCGTCAGTGGAGACGTTTCGAACTAAGGTCTCGGACTCGTACCTGAACTGAATGTCCAAATCAGAAATCGCTTGGCCTTGCTCTGTAGCATTTATCCAAGCAAGTGTTTCTATTCCCGTCGGTGAAATTGGGTACTGGACATCTATCGTAATTTCCTTGCCTCCCTGAACGGGCTGATATGTTACAAGGTTGTGGACGGCGACAAACCCGAATGCCTGGACTATTGAGCTCCTCACCTCCCCCTTAACATGGGGACAGTACCAGTTAAATCCTGACTCGTCCCCATTTGAGTCATAGCTTGTGACATTGAATGATTGGTAGCATCCTGGAAAGGAAACCCCAGAGTTTCCCTGGTTGACCACCGTCCAGCTAGTGGAATTGGATTCATTAGTGTCGTCCGGGATCTCGATTCCAAAGTTGCTTTCACCATCGTACTCCGTCTCTTGCTGGTAGCTCATCTCCCATGATTCACCTACGGAGATCGGGAAATCATAGTTCTCTAGCGGAGGGGTGAACGTGTTCAGAACCGAGAGAACGCCCACTGTCTGCCTGAGGGCTGACCAGCACCACGGATCGAAGTACACGTCTATGGAGACTTGCTGGGAGAAGGTGGCCAGATCCGATGTACGTATTACCTCAGTGGTTTCCATGTCCACGTATAGGCAACCGCTATTGCCGTCGAGGTCGATGGAGCCATCTGACTGGTAACTCCCTACTGATTGAACTTCATAGACCAGAGTTTCGTTTTCATCTACGTTGGAAATATAGATGTCCTGTACGGTCCTGCTTAACGACCCGTTCAGAGTCTCGACATTCGTTGAGACTCCTGAGTCTGCTGCGAAATCAGCTACATCCAAGTATCCATCGTAAACCCAATTATCATTCACCCGCCAAACTGGAACGTCCGAAATTCCTTGGGTTCGGGCTTGCACATCGCCCCCGCTTGGATGTTCAACTAAGCCCCTACTTTCGCTCTTTATCGACTGGAATGTGACAGGAGCCAGTGAAAGAAGGACGGCTATCGCCGCAGCCCAGCATGCTCGTCGCATGCATTTCGCATGGCGGTCTTCCCAATAACATTGATTCGAGACTATAGCAAATCTGCTAGCTCATCCTTGATTTGCTCTACCGCCTCGAGAATTTCATCCTTGTGCCTAGCTCCAGTAATTACCATCTTTCCACTTCCGAAAATCAGGCAAACCACGCGAGGGTAGTCCAGTCTGTAAATTAGGCCAGGGAATTGCTCGGGTTCGTATTCAACCTTGTCGAATGGAAGGTGAAAGGTTAGGTTGTTCAGGTTTAGTTTCCTTGGAAGCGCAGCAAGAGGCTCCCCCTTCAAGATCCCGCGAATCCTCGGATCCTCATTCTCAACCTCTTCGTCGGTTGCTGCCCTAATTCCGCCCCCTTCATCGATAACCTTGGTATTGATGTCGTCCATCTTGGCCACCTCTCCGTAATCCTCTGGGTAGAATAGTGAGTAAGTAGCAACCATGTTCTGGACTTCGATCTCAACATCCTTCAGGTCCCAAGTTTCAATTCCTGCATTTCTGAGATCTCCAATCATTCGGTCTATCCCCGTCTGAATGTTATCCTCGTTCTTCCCCCCTGTACAGACGGCTCTACCCGATCTGAACATCAGGATGGCTAGTTTGGGCTCAACCACTCTGTAAACAACTCCTGGGAACTGCTCTGGTTCGTATTCGCAGTTCAACTGGATGGCAATGTCCGGTAGGTCCAGTTCCTCTGCCACTCTAGTAGAAGCTACAACATTCACTACTGTGAGTCTTTCTTCATCGCTTAGCATAGGTTGACGACTTACCTTCCTCTTATAAATGATAATATAAACTAGGCAGGCTCAATTAGCAAGGAATCTCATAATTTTAGGACTGCAGGACCCTGATTCCTTCTGAACCTAGTCCAGTTGAAAGAGGTCTTCCTCCAGCAACTTCGATGGCTTCACAGACTCTGGATGGGTTTTGAGTCAAGGCAACCATACAACCCCCTCCTCCAGCACCAGTCAACTTAGCACCCAAGGAATGGGGCCTGGCAGCTTCAACCATCCTGTCCAGCTGAGGACTACTAACTTCGAGATTTTGCAATCTCTCGTGGCATGCATTCATAGCCATGCCCAATGCTTCCAAATTACCTGCTGAAAGGGCCGTTAGTCCTGCTTTTGTGATGTTCGAAATTGCCTCCATGTCCTCGATTCTCTCGGGACTTTCAGAGATAAGCTTGGCCACCCTAGCTACCATCCTCCCCGTAGGGGACCCCTTTCCCGAAAATCCAATCACGAGTCTAGCATCTTCGATTCCAGCTGGGATATCGATCACGTTTATTGTCCAGTCCCTATTTCCCTCTGGAGTGGTAAGGCTAGTGTCGAAGACATGCCTCGTACCGGGAACTTGCAAGTCAGAAACCACAACACACCCCCCGAGTGCACTGGTTGCGGTGTCTGTGGGGCTTGCCCTACCTTTCTGAGCTGATGCTTCTGCCGAGTGAGCCAGCCTAGCCATTGAAATTGGATCCAATGGTTCCTCCGGATTTAGCAGGCAATGTAATGCTGCCCCGAAAGCATTTGACAAAGCCGCTGAAGAACCCATTCCTGCAGCCGAGAATAGCGAGCTTTCTACTTCAATCCTGAGTGGAGGGCCGGAGTATTCGAACACGTTTTTGATTATGTGGGATATGTGAGGGTGTCTTGAAGGTACGAAAGGTTCGCCCTCGAGGATCCATTCAGTGGATTCTCGGACTCCCACCCTCACCCCTTGGTCGATTGCTACCGCCACTGCAGGATGTCCGTAAACTACAGCATGCTCGCCGAAGAGAATGCACTTTCCGGGGGCAAATGCCTCCGCCATGGATCATGGGTGTGACAGAAGGACATGAGGGTTGGCATATCGTGCGGTTGTTTCAAGGACTTATTACCCATGGGAACAGTGCCAGACAAGTCTGGGTGGGGAATACTCGTGAAGCACCCTCTATTGCAATCATATGGGCCGATAGATGGGTGGATGATTCTTCTTGCGATGGGTTCCATCTCAATCGGCTTCTTTGTTTACCAAGTTCAGAAAGCAGTCAGACTGGTCATGATTGGCTCCAGCGATTCTAGATTCGATTCATGGGGCCCCAGGATTAGGGAATTTGTTGTCGGGTGGCTTGGTCAAAAGAAAGTTCTGAGGGATAGGGTAGCCGGAACAATGCACGTTCTGATGTTCTGGGGTTTCCTAATGCTGGCCTCCGACATGTTTGATCTGGCAACAGCGAATGCGTTTTCCAGCAAGATTCTGCCGAACCTGCTCAAAGGACCTTGGAATGGGATGGTTGAGCTTGGCTATACAATGGCACTAATCGGTTGTGTTGCGGCTTTAGTTCGCCGAGTTGTTTTTACTCCTGAGAAGCTCAAAGGAAAATCTCAACTTGAAGGGAACGTAATTCTTATGCTGATTTTTACAATTACTACTACTTCCTTTATGATCGAGTCAAAGGAGGACCCAAGCGCATTCTGGGAGCCCATAGGATACCAGTTTAGCAAAGTCGGGCTCGAAGATAGCACTGTTGTAATTGCCTATTGGTTACACATGCTGTCAATCTCGGTTTTCCTCTTCCTAATTCCGCTATCCAAGCACATGCACCTGGTGATGGCAGTTCCAAACGTGTTCTTCCACGATACTGGGCCTAGTGCAAAGATGCGCCCACTTGCTATTGGTGATGATGGGAAAGCAGTCCCCTTGGAAGAGTTAGACATTGATTCCTTTGGCGTAAGCACCTATACACAGTATTCTTGGAGGCAGCTTATTGACGGGTGGTCTTGCACCTCATGCGCAAGATGTCAAGACGTGTGCCCTGCCTATGCCTCTGGAAAGGGCCTGAACCCAATGCAGGTTATCCATGATGTTCGGAACTACGCAAACGAACACGCGCCATTACTACTTTCTGGAGAAACTCCAGAAGAGACTATTCTGGATAGGATAACGGATGAAGCAGTCTGGGCCTGCACTACCTGCAATGCCTGTGTTGACGTGTGCCCATTGTATATTGAGCATGTGCCCAAGCTTACAGATCTTCGACGGAATGCGATGATGGAGACTATGGAATACCCGGAAATTCTCAATACCGCCATGGGAAACATCGAGTCAGCATCCAATCCTTACGGTTTCGGGGAGCACGAGAGGGCCGACTGGGCATCCGACCTAGATGTCAAGATTGGGGAGCCAGCCGAGTATATCTATTTCGTTGGATGTGCGGCCAGTTTCGATGAGCGGAATCAGAGAGTTGCTAGATCCACGATTTCGTTGCTGAAGGAGGCGGGCCTGGATGTGGGCATTCTCGGTATGCAAGAGGGTTGCTCTGGAGATCCGGCAAGGAGAGCTGGTAACGAGTACCTTTTCCAAATGCTAGCAGAAACAAATATGATGACTTTCCAAGAATTAGGGGTGAAGAGGATTATTGCATCCTGCCCGCATTGTTTCCACACCTTGGGGAAGGAATACGCTGACTATGGGGGTGACGAGCTCGAGGTCTACCATCACTCGGAGATATTATCAAAACTTCAAGAAGAAGCTAAGTTGCCTTATCTTAGTGGTGTAGAGACAGAAAAAGAGCGTTCAATCACTTTCCACGATCCTTGTTACCTAGGTAGAATTGGCGGAATCGTGGAGGAGCCTAGGAATGTTATCAGTGGGGTCGATGTTGAGACAGAGAACCATGGAAGAGATTCGTTCTGCTGTGGTGCTGGAGGTGCTCAGATGTGGATGGAAGAGGATGCAGATAAGAGAGTGAATGTGATTCGTGCAGAGGAGTTATCCGAAACGGGGTGCAACACTGTTGCTGTGGGATGCCCATTTTGTTCGATCATGGTTAAGGACGGTCTCGATGCAATAGGTTCTGAGATGGAAGTCTTAGACGTCGCAGAGATTCTTTGGGAGCAAATTCAAAAGAGGGACGAAGAAATCCACGGAAGGGCCTAAATTAGCAGATTTGTAAATAGCGATTATCATAAGTCATGAGCAATGTGAACAGCCATGGGCGAAGAGTTCAGAATGTTCGGGATGACGGTTCCAAGGATTGCAATTCTGAACGGCATATTGCTTTCAGCCTATGGAGTATTTTCCTATTTTGCTCAGAGTGCAGAACCTCCATCGGTTACTGCTCTGATTCCTGCATTTTTGGGATTTCCAATGTTTTTGTTGGGGTTTTTGTCAGAGAAAAATGTGGCAAACAGGCACCACTATATGCACTCATCAATGGTTTTGGCACTTGTTATGGCCCTGCTTGGATCGATTAATTTAATTCTGAATTTCTCAGGCATGTCCATTCTAGTAATTGTGTCACACCTCTTGCTAATCCAGGTTGGGGTTTCTTTCACCATAGTGGGGATAATGTCGTTCAGGAATGCTCGACTAAACAGGGAGTCTCCAGTGGTACAATGACTCCGATAATCGGGATAACCTGCTTCATGCGTGAGACTGTTGTTAGAACAGCTTTCGGAAACTGGGAGAGGCATGCTGCCGTTCTTCCCTCGGCATACATATCGATGATTGAAAGGGCTGGCGGAACTCCCCTCATCATCCCTCCAGCAGGAGATATGACGCCAATTCTTGACAGCATAGATGGTTTGCTAGTATCGGGCGGTCCTGACATTTCACCCTCTAGCTACAACCAGGAGCCTGAAGAAATGACCAAGGAGTTCTTTCCGTTACAGGACGAGGCGGAGATGGGGCTAATCGAAGGGGCTCTGGATAGGGACATGCCAATTCTTGGAATCTGCAGAGGGATGCAAATTCTCAGCGTTTTCCATGGAGGTTCCATGCATCAGCACCTAGACGATACCCCGGGCCATAAGAATCACGGGGCTTATGACGGAGGAACATCTGATCATGGAGTTGACATTGCGGAAGATTCTCTCCTCTCTAGCCTGATGGGTACCTCACTGACGGTGAATTCCGCTCATCACCAAGGAGTTGCCGATCCCGGAAGTCTTTCAGTTTCGGCGACGGCGGTGCATGATGGGCTAATCGAAGCTGTTGAAAGAAAGGACAAGCGATTCTGCATTGGAGTTCAGTGGCACCCGGAGCGAATTGATCATGAAGTTCTGTTCACAAAGTTCGTTGAAGCAGCGAGGGGTTGATGTCCAGAGTGCCGCGTCATTAGGTAGTGGCAGTCAGGGTATTCGACACGAGATCTCGGAAAAAGAGGGACTTGGTTACCCTAGAAGAGGGCAAGGTTGGCCTATATGCATGTGGAATAACGCCTTACTCGCCTAGCCACATTGGGCATGCAAGGCAAGCCATATCATTCGACATCATTGTAAGGTGGCTTCGCAAGAGAGGTTTCGAAGTCAATTACATAACAAACTTCACCGATGTAGATGACAAAATAATTGCTGCTGCCAATGAAGAGGGAGTTGACTTTCTAGAAATTTCCAACAGGCACATAGATGACTACTTCCTATCTATGGATGCCCTGAATGTAATTAGAGCGGATGCCTATCCGAGAGTCACTGAAACAATTCCAGAAATAATAGAGATGGTTGCATCACTAATTGAGAAGGGGCATGCATACCTTTCTGATGATGGCGTATACTTCGAAATTGACACTTCCCCTGAGAAGTATGGTCAACTCACAGGCCAGACCCTAGAGATGGTCAGATCTGGAGCCGGGGGGAGAGTAGGCGAAACCGGTTCCGGAAAGAGGGACCATAGGGACTTTGCTCTTTGGAAGATGGCGAAACCAGGAGAGCCTTCTTGGGAGAGCCCTTGGGGTGATGGCAGGCCGGGTTGGCATATCGAGTGCTCTGCGATGTCGCTAAAGCACCTAGGGGAGAGATTTGACATCCACGGAGGGGGTTCTGACCTGATATTCCCACATCACGAGGCCGAGATTTTCCAGTCGGAATGCTGCCTTGGGCATGATCCAGTGGTGCAGTATTGGATTCACAACGGTATGGTCAACGTGGATGGGGAGAAAATGAGCAAGTCATTGGGCAACTTCTGGACAATATCGGAGGCATTGGAGAATGTGGACCCCCTAGTACTGAGGTATACTCTGATTAACGCCCCATACCGCCAGCCCGTAGACTTCAACCAGGTAATGATAGATGACTCGGAGACTCATCACGGCAGGCTTGTAACGTGCTACGGAGAAGGGCTTGCAAAGTTTGGAAGAGGTGCGTCCATGAACAAGGAATGTGATTGGCAGATGTTCCCTGAGTTGGTAGATGCAGCGAATAGGTTCGAGGAAGGGATGGATGACGACTTCAACACAAGGGTAGCTCTTGTCGAGGTTCAGGCAGTGGTAAAGATGCTGAGAGGGTTGCTGGACGACATGGTCGACTACAATGAAGTCACTGATGACGGCGTATACATCGGACCCATTTCGGATTTTATCGCGGGATTAATCGGATGGCTGTCCGAGTTCGCAGGAGAAGTACTGGGATTACTACCTGAAGAGGCGGATATTCTGGAGGCGATACATAGTGAAGAGAGTGCAAAGGATGAGATTTCCCAGGATGTCGAGAGGCTACTTTCCCAGAGAGATGCAGCTAGAAAGTCCAAGGACTGGTCCAGGGCCGACGAAATTCGAGATGAGTTGGCAGGAATGGGAGTAATAGTCGAGGATGGTCCGGACGGAGCAACTTGGAGGATCGAATAGTCATCAATTCTATGAAAGTGCGATATATTACCATCTCCACGCAAGTCTGTGCTCTCAAGGATTTTCGGCCGTAACATCGCATCTCTGGCATTGGCTCTAATGATGCTATTGCCAGGCTGCCTCGAGGAGGTCACTTCCAAGGAACAAGAGTTTGACTGGAATCGAGACTATGTTCTAATTGATCCAAGCGGACACGAGGATCCTCGCAACTTCGTAGTAGCTGATCCGATTGACAACGAGACTTGGGGCAATGCCACTTGGACTGTCTTCGGGAACGAGCACGGTGGCAACTGCTGCGAGCATTACCTAGCTGCTACCAAGGAGGGGTGGATCCTAAACTTCGGGGGCGAATATCCTACATGGTCGGAGGACAGGGGGATTACATGGCAAGAATACAGGCCCACTATTTTCTCTCAATTGGGATGCCTGGAGCCTAAGCCTACGGTACCTGGTCAAGAAGGGCTAGGGGAGGGGAGCATAGTTCAGGCAACGAATGGCGACCTAATCTCGATGGGTTGGTTCCCATACCCTAGCACCAGTGGAGCTGACCAATTCTACGCTTTCTTCTATGATGCTGAGGACGGTGAGTGGAGCTGGTGCTTCAACAGAACCCCAGAGCCCTTCTACGATAGGTCGTGGCAAGTTGAGGTAGTAGGTCCAATCAATGGCGGCCTGTATGGAAACGGGCCTTGGGCCAGTCTAGTAATTTCCAACTTCTGGCATCAGGTCCAGAATGTAGGGGGTCAGCTATCGACTGATGGTCTAAATTACGACTATTTCGGCTTCCCCGATAGGGACGAGAGCCTCGACGTTATGGAGGTGGACTTGAACCCAGAAAGTCTGGGACCTGAGTGGGACTTCACTAAGCCCCACAAAGAGATGAGGGCGTTTCCAGTTCCATCCGGTGGCCTTTACTTTCCAAACTACTTCATCGATGGAAGTGACGCCTATTTGGACACGTCACTGAACTGGTGGACGGGAGTCACTCTGAATGGTTCCTCGTTACCGTCACAGTATTGCGCATTCGACTCATCTACTGCTCTACACTGTGTCAGTGCAGGACAGACATCTCTGACACACATGCTTTCGTGGGATGGGGGGGAGACGTGGGAGAATATGACATACAATCTCTCAGAGAGGGCCACTGAGAT